>SAMEA3663052__coassemble_420_pt1 | contig 61104 bp, 68 predicted proteins | sample SAMEA3663052__metabat2_low_PE_012 | metagenome-assembled genome bin SAMEA3663052 (sample SAMEA3663052) | pig gut metagenome | biome: pig gut; feature: pig-associated habitat; material: faeces | place: France | collected 2012 | reverse complement strand
TGTAAAAATAAAAAAAGACAAGGTATTTGACTAAAGCGAACAGTTGATTTATAATACATTAGATTGTGTTCTGCAAACAGGAGGTAGCTATGCAGTTTATTAATATCGGATACGGAAACCTCGTTAATTCTGATAAAATTCTCTGTATCGTTTCTCCTGATTCGGCACCGGTTCACAGGCTTGTCTCGAGGGCAAAGGAAGATGGAATGCTTATCGATGCGAGCCAGGGAAGAAAGACCAAGGGGGTTATTTTTTCAACAGATGGAAGAGTTATCCTCTCAGCACTGATACCGGGGACGATTGCAGAAAGACTTAATACAGAAAAGGACTTGGCATAATGGCACAGAAAAAAGGTCTTGTAGTAGTGCTTTCGGGCTTTTCCGGAGCAGGCAAGGGAACTATCATGAAGCATCTCCTGAATAAATATCCGGGGATGTACAATCTCTCTATCTCAGCCACTACCAGAGGAAAGAGACAGGGCGAGGAAGAGGGCCGCGAGTATTTTTTCAAGACCCGTGAAGAGTTCGACAGGATGGTGGCAAATAACGAATTTCTGGAACACGCCACCTTTAACGGGAACTCTTATGGAACGCCTAAGGCCTATGTACAGAAGCTTATCGACGAAGGCAAGGATGTAATCCTTGAAATCGAGGTAAACGGAGCTCTTCAGGTAAAGAAGATCTTCCCGGACGCTCTGCTTCTTTTCGTTACTCCGCCATCAGCTACAGAGCTTAAGAACAGACTCGTCGGAAGAGGCACGGAAACAGCTGATGTCGTAGCTCAGAGGCTTTCGATTTCTTCCAAGGAATCGCTTCTTATGCCGAAGTACGATTATCTCGTGATTAATGATCAGATAGATGAGAGCGTAGAGAGAGTTCATATGATAATTCAGAGCGCACACTACGCTACCAAAGCAAATTCAGCACAGATCGCCGAGCTTCAGGAAGAGCTCAAGGCATTTTCGAAAGGAGAAAATAAATGATACATCCATCCTATGTGGAACTTATGAAGGTAGTAAACGAGGGAACTGACGTAGGAGAAGAGCCTGTCGTAAACAGCCGTTACTCGATAGTCTGTGCTACTGCAAAGCGCGCCAGACAGATAATCGACGGCAAGGAGCCTCTTATCGACTACCATGAGAAGGATAAGCCGCTTTCCATCGCTGTAAAGGAGCTCTATGAGGGCGAGCTTCGCATCTTAAACGATGACGAGGCAGCTGAGATGGCTGAGCAGGAAAAGAAGGTAAAGGAGATCATCAGACAGCGCCGCGAGGAGGCTGAGGCTCTTGCCAAGGCACAGGAAAAAGAAGAAAACGAAAAAGCCGCTGAAGATGATGCAGAGGCTGATCCTGATGCTGTTTCAGATGAGGACTCTGTAGATAAAGATGATGCTATTGACGTGGATGATGCTTCAGATGATGAGGCTGACGATTCCACAACAGATGAGAGTGATTCATGAAGAAGCTTTTCTTTGTCTCATTAGGCTGTGACAAGAACCTTGTCGACGCTGAGCATATGCTTGCCCTGCTTCATACAGATGGCTATCAGATCACAGAGGATGAGACAGAAGCCGATGTGATAATCGTAAATACCTGCTGCTTTATTGAGGACGCAGCTCAGGAGAGCGTAAACACTATCCTCGATATGGCAGAGCTTAAAAAGACAGGTCACCTTAAGGCACTTATTGTAACAGGCTGCCTTGCTACCAGATATTCTAAGGATATCGGAGTAGAGATTCCTGAGGTGGACGGCGTCATAGGAGCCAGCTCCTACGACGAGGTAAAGGATGTACTTGACCGTGTCTTAGCTGGTGAGGAGCATGTAGAGGATATCGAGGATACCTCGAGAACTCCTGTAGACAGCGGCCGTATACTTACGACTGGCGGTCACTTCGCCTATTTAAAAATTGCCGAGGGCTGTGATAAGAACTGCTCCTACTGTATCATCCCGAAGCTCAGGGGCCATTACCGGTCTATCCCTATGGAAAAGCTCTTAGCCGAGGCTACGTCACTCGTGGCACAGGGAGTAAGGGAGCTTATCCTCGTGGCTCAGGAGACGACTCTCTATGGAACAGATATCTATGGTCACAAGGCGCTGCCGGAGCTTTTAAGAAAGCTTTCTGAGATAAAGGGCCTTGCCTGGATAAGACTTCTATATGCATATCCGGAGGAGATTGATGATGCTCTTATCGAGGAGATGGCGGGAAACCCTAAGGTCTGCCACTATATAGATATGCCGATCCAGCATTCTGACGACTATATCCTCGGAAGGATGGGAAGACGGACAAAGAGAGCTGATATAGTTTCTGTAATAAACCGTCTCCGTGAGAGGATTCCTGATATCTGTATCAGAACGACTCTTATCTGCGGATTCCCGGGAGAGACTGAGGAGATGCATCAGGACCAGGTAAGCTTTATAAAGGAAATGAAGTTCGACAGGCTCGGAGCCTTCCCTTATTCTAGAGAAAAAGGAACGGTGGCCTACGATATGCCTGATCAGGTTCCTGATGTGACAAAGCAGCTCTGGTACGATGAGATAATGCGGGTACAGCAGGAGATAACCTTCGAGAAGAACAAGGAGCTCGTAGGAAAAGAGTTCGAGGTATTCATTGAGGGCGAGATTCCTGACGACAGAGTCTATGTGGGACGTACATATAGAGATGCTCCTGATGTAGACGGATACGTATATATGGACAGGGATTACCAGAGGCTATCAGGTGATCTCGTAGAGGTAAGGATCACAAAGGCAAAGGACTACGATCTGATAGGAGAGATAATAGATGAAGATGAATCTGCCGAATAAGCTGACTACACTCAGGATGTTCTTAGTACCTGTATTTGCAGTCGTTTTCTTAGTTGGAGGAAGTGAGAACTACACTACAAGGATTATTTCACTGATTATTTTTGTAGTAGCCAGCCTTACTGATATGCTCGATGGTAAAATCGCCCGTAAGTATAATCTGATTACAGATTACGGGAAATTCATGGATCCGCTTGCCGACAAGCTTTTGGTCTGCACAGCAATGATCTGTCTGATGAGTTTCGGACAGCTTCCTGCCTGGGTACTAATAATAATAATCGCCAGAGAATTCATCATCTCGGGCTTCCGCCTTGTAGCCGCGGACAACGGCAGGGTAATTGCTGCCAGCTACTGGGGCAAATTCAAGACGGTTTTCCAGATGGCTATGGTAATCGTTATGATATTAAAAGTAAGAATCGAGCCGTTTACTCTTGTTTTTAAAGTACTTGAGACTCTTCTTATGTACATAGCGGTTATCCTTACTGTAGTATCTCTTATAGATTATCTCGTAAAGAACCGTGATGTATTAAAGGAGCAGAAATAATGCAGCAGGCCGATGTATTAGCGTCAATTCTGATAAAAAAGCAGATCACAGTTACTACGGCTGAATCTGCTACAGCTGGAATGATAGCCTCCCTGCTCGCAGATACCCCTGGTATGAGTGACTGTATGAAAGAGGCCTTTGTGACTTACTCTGAGGAGGCAAAGAAGAATCGTCTCGGAGTAAAGCAGGAGACACTTGATAAATACACGGTCTACAGCCATGAGGTTGCATCGGAGATGGCTCTCGGTGCTAAAAAAATAACCGGAGCTGGCCTTGCCCTTTCAGTTACAGGAGTTGCCGGGCCGGGTGGCGGTACTGCCAGCTGTCCAGTCGGAACCTGCTACATCGGAGCTGCATATAAGGATACAGTTATTACAAGAAAGTATATTTTTTCAGGAGATAGAGCTACAGTCAGAAGAAAGGCCGCGAGGATGGCACTGACACTTGGGCTTACGATTATCCTTGATAATAAGGAGAACTAATGAGAGTTATAGCAGGAACAGCCAGAAGCGTACCTCTTCAGGCACCTGAGGGACAGGAGACCAGACCTACTACTGACAGGATAAAGGAGACACTCTTTAATATCCTGCAGATGCAGATTCCAGGATGCCGGTTTTTAGATTTGTACGCCGGGAGCGGACAGATGGGGATTGAGGCACTAAGCCGCGGCGCCCATCACGCAGTACTCATCGACAGTGGAAAAGAACCTGTAGAAGTTATCAAGGCGAATCTGAATAAGACGAAGCTGGCTGATAAAGCTACACTTATCGCAAGGCAGATTCCGGTTGCACTTTTCCAGGCAAAAAGTGAAGGCCCGTATGATATAATCTTTATGGATCCGCCGTATTCACTCCATAGTGAGGCAGATGTGCTTAAAGGCATTAAAGAATATGGTCTTCTTAACAACGATGGAATCATCATTATCGAGACAGCAAAGGACAGAGATCTGTCTTTTATTGATGAAAGTATTTATGAGGTTAGCAGGATAAAGACGTACAAGACCAATCAGCACGTCTTTATAAAAGAAAAATGAGAACAGCGATTTATCCCGGAAGCTTTGATCCCATCACTTTCGGACATTTAGATATAATAAAGCGTTCGGCATGCATGTTTGACAAGCTTGTCGTTGGAGTGTTAAATAACAGCGCTAAGAAGTCACTTTTTACAGTTGATGAGAGAGTGGCTATGATAGAATCTCTTATAAAGGATTATCCAAATGTCGAAGTAGATTCTTTTGATGGTCTTATGATCGATTATGCGAAGCAGATAGGTGCTTCAGTAGTTATCAGAGGACTCAGGGCAGTAACAGATTTTGAATACGAGCTTCAGATAGCTCAGACGAACAGAGTCGAAAGTCCGGATATCGATACGGTTTTTCTCACTACATCGTTGAAATATTCTTATCTTTCGTCTACAATTGTAAAAGAGTTTGCTTCTTATGGTGGAGACATAAGTAAATTCGTACCTAAGGAGATCATTCCACTTATCATGGAGAAATTCGGCAGGGAGGCTTAAGCTTAAATGGACAGTCAGATTGAAAACAAAATAGATGAAATCGAAAGCTATATCGATGAATGCAAGTCAAGTGTTTTTTCATCAAACAAGATTACGGTAGATCGAGAGGAATTAATCAGCCATCTTGAGGATCTCCGTTCGATTACACCTAAGGAAATAGAACAGTATAAGAGACTATTAAAGAACAAGCAGGGTATCATTGATAATGCGACCAAGCAGGCTGACGCTATTATTGCAGAGGCTAAGGCCAAGTCAAATGAGATGATGAGTGAGAATCAGATCATGCAACAGGCCTATGCCAAGGCAAATGAGGTCGTAAGTATTGCCCAGAATGATGCTAATAAGATTGTCTCAGAAGCAACAGAGAAGGCAAATACGATCCAGATGTCAGCAATCGGATATACAGATGCCCTCCTTAAGAATGTTCAGGATGTACTCTCTGCATCAATTACTACAACTACTACTAGAATGAAGAATTATCTCGGTACGATGCAGAACTATCTCGATACAGTAAATGCCAACCGTACAGAGTTAGGAAAGGTATTAAATGCTCCTGACAGCACCTCTTCAGTTCAGAATCCGGCTGATGGTACGCAGGCTGCTCAGCCGGCTGGCGATACCAGTACACAGGCTGCAGGAACTGACACAGATAATAAATAAAGGCAGTATTGCCGCCCGATTTGAGGGCGGCTTATTTTTTTAATGATGGAAAAAAACAGATTACTTGAAAAAGCAAAAGCGTTCATTTTTGACCTTGATGGCACACTCGTAAACTCTATGTGGATGTGGCCTGAGATAGACAGGGAGTTCTTAAATAACAGGGGTTTTGAGGTCCCTGCAGATCTTAAGGAAGAAATTGACGGCCTGTCTATGTGGGATGACGCCATCTACTTCAAGAAAAGATTCGGCTTTAAGGATACTGAGCAGGAGCTTATCGATATCTGGAATGACATGGCGCTGCACCACTACGAGAATGACACACCGCTGAAGCCTGGCGCAAGAGAGCTTCTCGATTATCTGAAGGAAAAGGGCATAAAAACAGGACTTGCGACGAGTAACTCACTGGTGCTCTGTGAAGCTTCTTTAAGGTCAAATGGAGTCTATGATTATTTCGATGCCATAGTTACATCAGAGGATGTAGTTCATGGAAAGCCGGATCCACAGTGCTATCAGATTGCAGCTGAACGTCTTGGAACTAATCCAGCCGACTGCCTTGTAGCTGAGGATCTGCCGGCAGGACTTACTGCTGCAAAGAGCGCGGGAATGACAGCAATCGCCGTAGAGGATGATTACTCAAGGCAGTACGAAGCAGATAAAAAAAGTCTTTCGGACTTTATTATAAGTGATTACAGGGAGCTGATACCATGAGAGAGTTTTCTGTCTCTGAAAAAAATGAAAATGAACGGCTCAACAAATACTTATCCCACCTGCTTCCAAACGCCTCTATGGGCTTTATCTATAAGATGCTCCGTAAAAAAAATATAACGCTAAATGGCAAAAAGGCTTCAGGAAATGAGCTCCTTAAACCAGGTGACGAGGTGCGTATATTTTTCTCAGATGAGACGTATGAAAAGTTCTCGAGGAAAAAGGCAGATGCAGGTGGAAACGCTGATATAAAGGTTCTATATGAGGACGATGATATAATCGCTGTACACAAGCCTGCTGGACTTTTATCCCAGTCTGATAAGAAGGGCGGAGACTGTGTGAATGCGCGTATCCTCGCTTATTTAAGCTCCAACGGAAAAATGCCCGATGATTTTATGCCTTCTATCGCAAACCGCCTGGACAGGAATACGAGCGGTATAGTTCTTGCAGGAAAGACCTATAAGGGGAGCCGGTTTTTATCTGACGCTATTCAGAGCAGAGATGTCGTAAAGACATATTACTGCATTGCTGACGGCTGGTTTGAAAGGAAGGGGTTTTACAGGTGCTATCATCATATAAACTCTGACAAGACAGTTTCGATTTCTGATATAAAGCATGAGGGTGATAAGGAGGCTGTAACTGAATTTTTCCCTGAGGAGACATCGAAGCGGCATACGCTTGTAAGGGTTATCCTTCACACCGGAAGAAAGCACCAGATAAGAGCTTCAATGGCCCACCTTGGACATCCAGTTACTGGTGATCCAAAGTACGGTAAAGGCCACGAAAAGCATATGTATCTGCACGCCTACTCTGTTGAGATTCCAGGAGTCGGGACTATAACAGATGAGGTTCCGGATTATTTCAGGAGGTTTATGAATGCCGACATTTAATTCGAGAGGCCTCAGAGGTTCTGCTCTCGAGGACTGCATAAACCACACGAACGAGGTCCTGCGTCACGACGGGCTTGCTCTTATACAAAAGATTCCTACGCCAATAACTCCTATAGATATCGAAAAGGAAACAAGGCATATAACTCTTGCCTATTTCGACCAGAAGAGTACAGTCGATTACATAGGAGCTGTGCAGGGCATTCCGGTCTGCTTCGATGCGAAGGAGTGCAGAGAGGATACTTTTCCTATGCACAATATCCATGAGCATCAGATGGTATTTATGGAGGACTTTGAGGGACAGGATGGGATTTCATTTTTCCTGCTGTACTTTAAAAACCACGATAAATACTACTATATGAGGTTTGAGGAGGCGCTTAAATTCTGGAACCGGAGTAAGAACGGCGGAAGGAAGAGTCTGCGGATTGAGGAACTTGACGATGATTTTTTCTTTGAGTCATCGAACGGTTATTTTCTGCCGTATCTCGATATGATTAATAAAGACCTTGACAGAAGAAATACATAAGTTTATAATCGGTTTAGTTTGATAACACATTAGCTAAGTAAAGTGATAAAGGAGAAAAGATGAACAGTCTCTTACACACGCCAGAGGGCGTCAGAGATATCCTGGGAGATGAATGTCAGAGAAAAAACTTTGTTAAGCACGCTCTGACGTCTCTTTTGTTTTCGTATGGCTATGACCAGATTGAGACGCCGTGCTTTGAATTTTTAGATACATACAGTGAGTCGCTTGGCTCTACCTCAGAAAAGGACCTTTTCAGGTTCTTTGACAGAGACGGAAATACCCTTGCACTGCGTCCGGATTTTACCCCTTCGGTTGCCAGAGTGTCTTCCAGATATTTTTCAGATACCAAGGAGACGCTCCGTCTCTGCTACGAGGGAAAGGTTTTCCAGAACCATCATTCGCTTAGAGGCGAGATGAGTGAGCAGACACAGGTAGGTGCTGAGCTTATCGGAGATTCTTCAATTGATTCTGATGCTGAGATCATTTCTCTTATAGTTAATGGATTTCTCTCCTGTGGTCTTAAGGACTTTCAGATAAGTATCGGACATGCGGATATTTTTAAGGGACTGATAGAGGCCTGTGGCTTTTCAGATGACGAGGAGCAGGATGTAGCTGATTTCGTAGCGAATAAGAACTTCTACGGTCTTGACGAATACTTATCTCATAAGAAAATCGATAAGGACTTAAGAAGTCTTTTCGGACTGCTCTCAAAGATTTTCATGAATCCTGATGAGTGGAAGGATTCGTTGGAGCAGGCTAAGAACTTCCCGAAGATTTTCGGTGCTCTTTCACATCTCTACAGAATGAACGAACTCTTAAGTGCCTACGGTGTTGAGGACTATGTAAGCTTTGATTTGGGTCTTGTCAGAAGTCTTAAATACTATACTGGTATTATTTTTACAGGATATACCTTTGGAAGCGGAAAGCCTATAGTTACGGGAGGCCGCTACGATAACCTCTTAGGACATTTCGGTGTAGACAGACCTGCCATCGGTTTTGCTTTTCTTATAAATGAGCTGATGCTTGCAATCGACAGACAGCAGGTAGAGCTGCCGGTTGAGAATACGAAGATTCTTTTACTTTATCCTAAGGATCAGGTAAAAGAGGCTATAAAGAAGGCTGATTCACTGAGGAAATCAGGACACAGAGTCCTGCTTCATGCCTACAATGATAAGGATCACCACGATAAGCTTTGCATTAAGTACGCGTCATATACTATAATGGAGATTGGAGGCAGCAGATGAGCACAACAGATGATATGATTACGGTTGCCCTCGGAAAAGGCCGCCTTGCAAAAAAGGCCATGGGTCTTTTTGATAAAATCGGACTTGGAGTCGAGGAGATCCACGATCCTGACACGAGAAAGCTTATTTTTACAAATGAAAAGGAGCACATCAGGTACTTCCTTTCAAAGGGACCTGATGTTCCGACTTATGTGGAGTACGGTTCGGCTGATATCGGAATTGTCGGAGAGGACACTATCCTTGAGGAGAACCGCAATATCTACGAGGTAATGGACTTAGGCTTCGGTAAATGCCGGATGTGCATAGCGGGACCTGAGAGCGCGAGAAAGCTTCTCGACTCGTCTCACTTTATCAGAGTCGCGACGAAGTACCCGAGGATTGCGAAGAACTATTTTTACAATCAGAAGCATCAGACTGTAGAGATCATTAAGCTTAATGGTTCTATAGAATTAGCTCCGATTGTCGGGCTTTCTGAGGTAATTTGTGATATAGTAGAGACTGGAAGCACTTTAAGAGAGAACGGACTCGTGGTTTTAGAGGAAGTCGTTCCGCTTTCTGCGAGAGTCGTTGTAAACCAGGTTTCCATGAAGATGAAAAATGCCCGGATCACAGCGATCATCGATCAGCTTCAGCAGTTAGTACAAAATGATTACGTATAGGAGATAAAATGGAGATTGAGAAACTCAACGAAGAGAACATCAAGACACTGCTTACAAAGCTTCTGAAGAGAAGCCCTATAAGCTACGGAAAGTACGAAGCATCAGTAAACGAGATAATCGCGGATGTCAGGGAAAACGGCGACAAGGCTGTTTTTGAACTCGAGAAGAAGTTCGACAAGGTCGACCTTACAAAGGATAACATCCGTGTAACAGAAGATGAGATAAAGGAAGCATACGACAAGGTTGATGAAAAGCTCCTTGCCGTAATCAGGAAATCCCTTAAAAATATCCGCTCCTTCCACGAGAAGCAGAAACAGAACAGCTGGTTTACTACAGATGAGAAGGGAATTTTCTTAGGACAGAAGGTTACTCCTGTAGCTATCGCCGGCGTTTATGTACCTGGCGGTAAGGCAGTTTACCCTTCATCAGTCCTTATGAATATCGTTCCTGCAAAGGTGGCAGGAGTTCCAAGAATCGTTATGTGCACTCCTCCTGGAGCTGACGGAAAGGTCTACCCTTCAACTCTTGTAGCCGCACATGAAGCTGGAGCTGACGAGATCTACAAAGTCGGCGGAGCTCAGGCTATCGCTTCCATGGCTTTCGGAACTGAATCAATACCGAAGGTCGACAAGATCGTAGGTCCTGGAAATATCTATGTGGCTCTGGCTAAAAAGGCTGTATTCGGATACGTAAGCATCGACTCTATCGCAGGACCTTCTGAGATTCTTGTTCTTGCTGATGAGACTGCAAACGCACACTTCGTAGCAGCTGACCTGCTTTCACAGGCAGAGCACGATGAGATGGCAAGTGCCATCCTTATCACTACAAGCCAGAAGCTTGCGGAGGATGTAGATCAGGAGATAAAGGGATATCTGCCGAAGCTTTCTAGAGAAGAGATCATCAGTAAGTCTCTTGAGAACTACGGACACCTCTTCGTTGCAGAGACAAAGGAGGATGCTATCGCCGCTGTAAACCAGATAGCCTCAGAGCATCTTGAAATCGTTACAGCAGATCCATTCCTTGATATGACAAAAATCAAGAATGCAGGAGCCATCTTCCTCGGTACCTGGTCATCAGAGCCTCTTGGAGACTACTTCGCAGGACCGAACCACGTGCTTCCTACAAATGGAACAGCTAAATTTTTCTCAGCATTATGTGTAGATGATTTCATCAAGAAGTCAAGTGTGATATCATATAGCAGAGAAGCACTTGAAGAGATCGCAGGTGACATTGAGGATTTTGCGGAGTGCGAAAAGCTTACGGCTCATGCCAATTCTATAAGGGTCAGGTTTGAGAAATGAACAGAACTGCTACTGTAAAGAGAAAAACAAAGGAAACTGATATCGAGGTAACGATAGATCTCGACGGGTGTGGAGAATATTCCATAGACACTGGCATCGGATTTTTTGACCATATGCTGAGCGGCTTTGCAAGACACGGCTTTTTTGACCTGACGCTCAAGTGTAAGGGTGATCTTTTTGTCGACTGCCACCACACTATTGAGGACTGCGGTATAGCCTTAGGAGAGGCTATAAAGCAGGCTCTGGGGGACAAGGCTGGTATAGTAAGGTTTGGAAGCAGTCTGCTTCCTATGGACGAGAGCCTTATCCGATGTGTTATAGATTTAAGCGGAAGACCTTATCTCGTATTCAACGAGGAGTTTAAAAACGACAGAGTCGGGGACTTTGATACAGAGATGGTCAAGGAATTTTTCTATGCTGTTTCTTACTCTGCGATGATGACTCTTCATATAGATGAGCTTCATGGAGAAAATTCTCACCATGTGATCGAGGCCACATTCAAGGCATTTGGCCGTGCCCTTAAAGAGGCGGTATCAAAGGATGAAAAAATAAAAGGAGTGTTATCTACAAAAGGGAGCTTATGATGGAACAGAAGAATATCGTAGCTACTATTTATTTAAAAAATGGTAAGGCGGTAAAAAGCCCTAAGGATTTTTCTAAATCCTGTGATGCCATTGAGCTGGCAAGCAGATACAACGACAGTGGAGTCGATAAGATTTTTTTGGTTGATCTGTCTGATGATGAAACAGAGCATCTGGCAAATATCATGACGATACGTAATATCAACCGCCAGATAGATGTAAAGACTGCTGCTGCCGGTAATATCAAGCGACTCGATGATGTAAAGCTCTACTTCTTTGCAGGCTGTATCGAGGTCGTTCTTAACGGCGCCAAGCCTGACACCTTTGAGCTTGTAAAGGAAGCTGCAAACCGTTTCGGAAAAGAGAGGATCCTTGTCTCTGTTGACAATGTAAACTTCGCATTTAAGACCAGAGACTATATAAAGGACTGTGTTCATGAGCTGGTTCTGATGAATACCGATCTGGCGTCAGGTATTGAGAATATCACGAGTACGCCATATATTCTGCGCCTCGACAAATACGATCTTGATAAGATTACGGAGCTGTTAAAGTCAGAGTCTATCCGTGGCATTTACGGTGATTTTGTAAATGATTACAATACAGATATCATGCAGCTGAAGTCGACACTTTCAGATCGCGGTATCAGTATGGATAACTTCGAACCAAAGCTTCACTGGAGTGACCTTAAGACCAATTCGGACGGACTTGTTCCTGTAATAGCTCAGGATTATCAGACCGGTCAGGTCTATATGCTGGCCTACATGAATGAGGAGGCCTTCAATACAACTATCCGCATTGGCAAAATGACCTACTGGAGCAGGAGCCGTCAGGAACTTTGGACAAAGGGACTTACCTCAGGTCACATCCAGTATGTAAAGAGCCTTACAGCCGACTGCGACTATGATACGATACTTGCAGAGATTTCACAGGTCGGAGGTATAGCCTGCCATACCGGTGCGCCTTCATGCTTCTTCAATAATATCATCCAGAAGGAGTATATCGACCGTTCTCCGAGAAAGATATTCGAAAACAAGCTCAATGAGATAATAAAGAAGAGAAACGAGGACTCTGATGTAAAGGAAATCTTCGACCAGGGGATAGATGGAATCCTAAGTAAAATAGGCGAGGAGACTGCTGAGGTAATAATCGCCGGAAAGGATTCAAACAAGACTGATATAATCCGTGAGGTCACAGACCTGATTGTAAATCTGATGTTCCTAATGAGTGACAACGAAATCACCTGGGATGACATCACCACAGAATTAGCTACGAGATGAGAAAATTAGCACTTACAGACGATATACTGATGCAGATAGAAGAGCCTGGAAGGTATATCGGAAACGAAATAAACAGCATTGTAAAAGACAAGTCGCAGGTATCACTGCGATTTGCCTTTTGTTTTCCAGACGTATATGAGATAGGAATGAGCCATCTCGGCATCCAGATCCTCTATGAGATGTTTAACCGCAGGAGTGATGTCTGGTGCGAGAGGGTTTATTCCCCGTGGCCTGATTTGGCAGAGATTATGAAGGAAAGGAATATTCCACTTTTCGCCCTCGAGTCACAGGATCCGATAAAGGACTTTGACTTTTTAGGGATTACTCTGCAGTATGAGATGTGCTATACGAATATCCTTCAGGCACTGGATTTATCGGGTATTCCTTTTCATGCCACGGAAAGGTCAGACGATGATCCTTTAGTGATTGGAGGCGGTCCATGCGCCTACAATCCTGAGCCTATCGCTGAGTTTTTCGACCTGTTCTATATAGGTGACGGAGAACTTCAGTACAACGCACTTTTCGACCTCTATATCTTTATGAGAAAAAGCGGCTCCTATTCGAGAAGAGATTTCCTTAAGGCAGCTGCTCAGATTCCGGGTATCTATGTGCCTCAATTCTATGAAACGCAGTATAATGCCGATGGAACTATAAAGATATTCTTCCCTACAGAGGAAGGTGTACCAGCTGTGATAAAGCGCCAGGTCGATACTGATATGGACAGCGCTCCATATCCGGCTAAGCCTGTAATCCCCTATGTCAGGGCTACACAGGACAGGGTAGTTCTTGAGGTAATGAGAGGCTGCATCAGAGGCTGCCGATTCTGTCAGGCAGGAATGGTCTACCGCCCGTGTCGTCAGAAATCACTTGACGTCTTAAAAAAATACGCGGTGGCTATGCTTGAAAACACCGGTTTCGACGAGATCTCCTTAAGCTCGCTTTCTACAAGCGACTTCGAGGAGCTCCCTGAGTTTCTGGATTTTCTTATAGACGAGTGTGAGAAGAGAAAAATAAACATAACCCTCCCTTCACTTCGAATCGATGCCTTTTCCCTCGATGTCATGAGCAGAGTTCAGGACGTAAAGAAGAGCTCCCTTACCTTTGCTCCTGAAGCTGGAAGCCAGAGGATAAGGGATGTAATAAACAAAGGCCTTACTGCTGATGATATCATGAACGGAGCGAAAGAGGCCTTCCTCGGCGGCTGGAAGAATGTAAAGCTTTACTTCATGCTTGGCCTTCCCACAGAGACAGAGGATGATATAAAGGCTATCCCTGACCTGGCCCAGGACATTGCCCATCTCTACTACGAGACGCTTCCGGACAAGTCGACAAGAGGCGGCAGATGTCAGATTACCATCTCGACCTCATTCTTCGTACCGAAGCCTTTCACACCGCTGCAGTGGGCTGTGATGTATCCGCCAGAGGAGTACCTGCACAGGGCATCCATCGTAAATCACAGGATGAAGGAGGAGCCTAATCACAAGTGTCTTTCGTACCAGTGGCATGAAGCGAAGACAACAGTGCTCGAGGGTATTTTTGCAAGAGGAGACAGAAGAGTAGCTCCTGTCATAGAGTATGCCTATGATCATGGCTGCGTTTTTGATGCCTGGAACGAATTTTTCCATCCTGAGATCTGGGACGAGGCGTTTAAGGCCTGCGGCGTCGATCCAGACTTTTTTACCTTCAGAGAGCGTGATCTCTCCGAGATCCTGCCGTGGGATTTTATCGACACTGGTATTTCGAGAAAATTCCTTGAGAATGAATGGAAAAAGGCTGTATCTGATCAGGTGATAACACCGAACTGCAGACAGAAATGTTCTGGGTGCGGCTGCACTCAGTTCAGGACGGGGGTATGCTATGAACGTTAGAGTCAGATTTACTAAATACGGTCCGATAAAATACGTCGGCCACCTGGATTTGATGCGTTACTTTCAGAAAGCTCTCAGAAGAAGCGGACTTCCGCTTTCGTTTACAAAGGGTTTTTCACCGCATCCTATCCTCTCATTTGCCTCACCTCTTGGAGTGGGAATCACAAGTGAGGGTGAATACATGGATTTCTCGCTGGATCAGGATGTACCTCTATCTGAGATTCGTGCAAAATTAGACGCCGAGGAAGCTTATGGAGTAGAAATTCTCTCTGTGACCGAGAGAAAATCTACAAAGAAGGCGATGGCAGAGCTTGCTGCGGCGTCATACCTGGTGTATTTTAAGAAGAATATACATCTTGAAAATGATACAAAATCAAATGATTTAAATGAGAATTCATTCAAAGATTCTCTTGATGTAAATGAGCATTCTTTTTTTAGTGAAAAAGGGAACTCTGACTGTAATGAAGTCAGTGCTGAGATTCTTCGTTCTCTTGTAGATAAAAAAATAACGAATGCCTCTTCTCTTGTAGTTACTAAAAAGACTAAGAAGAGCGAAAGACAGGTTGATCTGCTGCCTCTTATATACGAGATAGAGGTTCTTGACAGCTTCCCTTCGGATAAGCGTGATCACTATATCCCAGACTGGGAGCAGAACGGCTTCTTACTCTCTGAGTCAGATCCAGCCATCTATATGAAGGTATGCGCGAGAAGCTCCGATAACCTGAAGCCTGAGCTTCTTATGGAAGCACTTTCAGGTATTCCTTTTGACTCAACTACGCTTGGAGTTCACAGGCTCGATATGTATGCTGAAAACGAGGCTGGTGAGCTGATACCGTTAGGAGAAGCAGAGTGACAGACGTATTTTTGGTCTACGACTCTTATGAGTCAGACGGCAGAGATTATATGGTTCTCGCCTGCTTCCGAGAGGAGGACAGGAAGCTTTTATATATCAGATACTTCGACAAATCAAGGCATTCAAGAGTCGGAGATGTCTATGTGGCAAGAGTTGAAAAAAAGGTTCCACACGTAGGAGTTTTCCTGGTGATACCTGACGGGGCTCATGTCTTTGTAAAGGAAAAGAATGCTGACAGTCCTTTTTATGTAAAGCGACTTTCTCCCAGGAAGGACTTATCAGAGGGCGACCTGGTCTTAGTCCAGATAGAAAAGGATACGATAAAGACAAAGGAGATGGAGGCTGTATTTTCAGTCTCCGTCAAGACGCCGTATTTTATCCTGACAGAGCCTGGGAGCGGCGTTCATTTTTCAAAGAAGCTGAAAGAGGATAAGAAGGAGGAGCTCGCTGGAATAGGTGCTGAGAACGTCTCAATCCTTGTAAGGACAGCTGCATCGTCTCTTACAGCCTCTTTTTTGCAGGATAAAATCAATTCATCTCTTGAAAAAATAAACGGTATTTTTTCAAGTGGGAAAAACCATACGGGACCGGCACTGGTATATGAGAATGATGATACATTAAATTCAATCCTTACGGCTTTTCCGTTTGCTGCAAATGATCTTAAGGTAACTGAAATCAAAACCAGTGATCCTTTAATATGTAAAAAGCTTGGTGATTGCGGAAGTCTCTACAAGGACGATGGACTTTCACTTTTAGACCTGTACCGTATAAGGACTATTACTGATGAACTTCGAAAAAAGACTGTCTGGCTAAAATCCGGCTCTAATATCGTAATAGAGCAGACAGAAGCGCTTACTGTAATTGATGTAAACAGTGCCAAGGCAAAGAAATCAACGGCTTACGAAGTAAATGACGAGGCGGCTTACGCGATAATGGAGCAGATCAGGCTTCGAAATATTTCAGGGATTATTGTGATTGATTTCATGAAGATGAAGAATGAAGAGGAGAGAGAGCAGATCATCAAGAAAATGAAGCAGCTTGGGAAAAGAGATTTCGCCAGGGTAAGTGTCGAAGATTTTACTAAGCTGGGACTTCTTGAGATGACCAGAGAAAAATTATTCCCATCTGTAAATCAGACCTTGACAGCTGGGATAAATTATGATACTATATCTAGCGTTGACGCCCAGTGAGGCTCGAAGTGTGTTTATTTTTAAACACCGCCGGATGCTGGCGGAGGGAACAAATAGTTTCAGTTAGTACAGGAGGTTTTTATGTACGCAGTTATCGCAACAGGTGGAAAGCAGTATAAGGTTTCCGAGGGAGACGTTATCAGAGTCGAGAAGCTCGGAGCAAACGAGGGAGACAAGATTTCTTTTGATCAGGTTCTTCTCGTTGGCGGAGATGAGACTAAGGTCGGAAATCCTACAGTAAGCGGAGCTACAGTTGAGGCTTCAGTTGTTAGGGAAGCAAGAGCTAAGAAGGTTATCGTTTACAAGTATAAGCCAAAGACAGGCTATCACAAGAAGAACGGACATCGTCAGTCATACACAGAGGTTAAGATCGAGAAGATCAACGCTTAATGATTGCCGTTACAGTTGTAAAAAACGGTGACGATTACAGGAGCATTGAATCGAAAGGCCATGCGGGGTTTTCCTATTTCGGAAAAGACATCGTATGCGCAGCAGCTTCAGTTCTTATCATAAATACTATTAACAGTATTGATCATTTTACTGATACTCATATAGAGCTTGACAGTGAGGACAGCGGATATATAAAGGCTGTTTTTGCAGAAGGCTGTGATGAGAAGGCTCAGGTGCTTTTGGATTCGATGGTCTTGGGACTTACACAGATAGAGAAGCAGTACGGGAAGAGATATCTTTCCATTAAGATTCAGGAGGAATAATATGTTAGAGTTAAATCTTCAGTTTTTCGCTCATAAAAAAGGAATGGGATCAACCAAGAACGGTCGTGATTCTGAGTCAAAGAGATTAGGCGCTAAGAGAGCTGATGGTCAGTTCGTAAAGGCTGGAAACATCATCTACAGACAGCGTGGTACAAAGATCCATCCAGGAACAAACGTTATGAAGGGTGGAGATGATACACTTTTCGCTACATCAGATGGTATTCTTCGTTTCGAGCGTAAGGGCAGAGACAAGAAGGTAGCAAGTGTTTACCCTGTTGCTGAGTAATTCTTTATTTTAAGATTTTTCGCCTGATCCTGCTTTCAAAGCTTGATCAGGCTTTTTTGTTTAGGGAGGAATCCTATGTTTGCAGACCGTGCAAGGATAATCATTCAGTCAGGCAAAGGCGGAAACGGTCACGTCAGCTTCAGACGTGAGAAGTATGTTCCGGCAGGCGGACCTGACGGCGGCGACGGCGGACGTGGCGGAGATATTATTTTTGAAGTATCTGACCAGGTAAATAACCTCTCAGACTACAGGATGAGAAGGAAGTTCGCCGCTACAAACGGAGAAGAGGGTGGCAAGAAAAAATGTCACGGCAAGGATGGACAGGACCTTGTGCTTAAGGTTCCTGCCGGAACTATCATAAAAGAGGCTGAAACAGGACAGGTCATCTGTGATATGAGCGGTGACAACAAGCGTGTAGTTGTCCTCCATGGAGGCAAAGGCGGCCTCGGTAACATGCATTTTGCCACGTCTACTATGCAGGCACCAAAGTACGCCAAGCCAGGCGGTGAGTCTAAGAGCCTTGAGGTAATCCTTGAGCTTAAGCTCCTTGCTGATGTCGGGCTTGTCGGATACCCTAATGCCGGGAAGTCTACACTTCTTTCAAGACTTTCGAACGCAAAGCCTGAGATAGCTAACTACCCGTTTACGACTCTTAACCCAATTCTTGGTGTAGTAGACCTGCCAGGCGGCGGAAGCTTTGTAATGGCTGATATTCCTGGTATAATAGAGGGTGCTTCAGAGGGCGTTGGCTTAGGACTTGAGTTCTTAAGGCATATAGAGCGCTGCAAGGTCCTAGTACATATGGTTGATATCTCAGGAGTTGAGAGAGAGGACCCGATTGAGGATATCAAGGCAATTAATAACGAGCTTTCCAAGTACAATGAAAAGCTTGTCGAAAAGCCTACTATCATCGCTTTAAATAAAGCCGATACAAGGCCTGATGAGGCTGAATCGATAAAGGCAAAGGTTGAGGATACTTTTCACAAAAAGACCTTCCTTATCTCTGCCGTTACAGGAGCGGGTGTTAAGGAGCTGCTCGGCGAGATTGCAAAAGAACTCAATGAGTATAAGGACGAAACGACAGTTTACGAGTCGACCTTCAATCCTGATGAATTTTTCAAGCAGGACGATACCTTTACCGTAGAGGTAAATGAGGACGGTGAGTACGTCGTTACCGGACCTAAGATTGAGAAGATGCTTGGCTTTACTAACCTCGATTCAGAAAAGGGCTTTGCTTTTTTCCAGAAGTTTTTAAAGGAGCAGGGCATTTTAAAGAAGCTTGAGGAGATGGGAATTCAGGACGGAGACACTGTAAAGGTCTACGACCTCGAGTTCGAATACTACAGATAATTCGGAGAAAACTATGACATTAAATAACAAACAGAGAGCATATCTTTCTGGTCTTGCTGCAAAAATGCAGCCTATTTTCCAGGTCGGGAAAAGCGATGTGACACCAGAGATAGTTGACGCTATTGACGAGGCTCTTGAGAAGAGAGAGCTGATCAAAATATCCGTTCTTAAGAACTGCATGGATACTCCTGCAAATGTCGCCGACACCCTTGCAGGAAGAACCAAATCAAACGTTATCCGCGTTATCGGAAGAAAGATTGTGCTGTACAGACCAGCTAAAAAGCCTGTTATTGAGCTGCCAAAATGAAGCGGATCGGTATTCTCGGAGGGACCTTTAACCCTATCCACAACGGACATCTCTATATAGCAGCCGAAGCCTACAGACAGCTACAGCTCGATGAGGTCTGGGTTATGCCTGACGGTATTCCGCCTCACAAGGACTTAGAGGGCAGTGTCACGCGGTTTGAGAGGTCGGCTATGTGTCAGGCGGCTGTAAGGTCTATTCCCTATATGAGGGTGATAGACAATGAGATAAAGACTGACGGAAAGAGCTACAGCTATCAGACTCTGACAAGGCTTAAGAAAGAGCATCCTGATGATAAGCTCTATTTCATTATTGGAGAGGATTCACTTGATAAGTTTTCGAGCTGGGTCCATCCTGAGATTATTGCGAGGGCTGTAACCTTAGTAGTTGCGGTTCGCCATGATGACGATGTGACATATGATGCTGCCTCCGTAATCCGTGTTCTAAAGGAACGGTTTGATGCAGAGATCAGGCTCCTATCCACTGATTATATGGATATCTCTTCATCTGAAATAAGGGAGCTGCTGACCTCAGATGACGCCTATCACAGGAATGCGGACAGGCTTAAAATCGTACTACCTGCCGCTGTTCTCAAATACATCAGAGATCACAGGCTCTATGGTTTTATGAAAGGAAATGTTATGTCACCTAAAGAAGATATCGCACCAAGCGATTTTCCAAAGCTTAAATCCGATATAGAAAAAAAGCTCGTAAAAAAGCTCAAGCCTTCGAGATATACTCATACCATAGGAGTAGCCTACACTGCAGCTTCTCTTGCTATGGCACACGGATTCCCTATGGATGTGGCCTTTATAGCAGGTCTTTTACACGACTGTGCCAAGTACATGTCGCCTGATGAGCTTCATGACTTCTGCGTAAAGAAAAATATACAGATTTCGCCGGCAGAGGAGAAGAGCCCACAGCTCTTACATGCCAAGGCTGGTGCCTACTTAGCAGAAAATGAATACGGCATTAAGGATCCTGAAATCCTTCATGCCATAACAGTTCATACGACAGGAATGCCTGGAATGTCACTTCTCGATGAGATTCTCTTTACGGCTGACTACATAGAGCCTAACAGAGACAAGGCAAAGAGGCTTACTGAGATCAGGCAATGCGCGTTTAAGGATTTTCATCTGGCAATTATTATGATCCTTTCTGATACTATAGATTACTTGAAACAGACTGGAAAGGATATAGACGAGACGACGTATAAGACATACGAGTATTATAAGGAGAACAGTAATGGCTGAAACACTTGATATAGTAAAGGATATAGTTAAATCACTTGACAGTAAAATGGGAGAGGATATCGAAGTGCTTGATATCTCCGGTGTAAGCGTTGTAGCAGATTACTTCGTAGTAGCATCTGCTGCAAACCTTCCACAGCTAGGCGCTATGAAGGACGATATAGAGGAGAAGATGCATAAGGACTTCGGTCTTGATCCTAAGAATGTGGAGGGCAGCCGCTCTTCTACATGGATTCTCCTCGACTACGGTGATATAATAGTTCATCTCTTTACCAGAGAGGACAGAGCATTCTATAATCTCGAGAGAATATGGAAGGACGGTAAAAAGGTAGAGATTTAAACTAAAAGGCCCCGCTTTCGCGGAGCCTTATTTTTATATGAAAAATAAAAGAGTTTTATTTCTTCATGTCATAGAGTCGAAGAACTCCAAAGACCTTTCCCAGGATCTGGCAGTCTGGAACAATGATCGGGTCCATAGTGTCGTTCTCAGGCTGTAGTCTTATGTGACCATCCTCCTTATAGAAGGTCTTTACAGTAGCGGAATCATCTACCAGGGCTACGACCATATCACCATTCTCTGCGGTATTACAGCGCTCAACCATGATAGTATCGCCATTTAAGATTCCGACATTTACCATCGAATTCCCCTTCACACGGAGCATGAATGATTCCTTATTAGGGACGTATTCAGATGGAATAGGGAAGTAGGCATCGATATTCGAGACTGCGAGGAGCGGCTGCCCGGCTGCTACTGTACCGATGACAGGAATATTCGTCATCTCTCTACGGGTGAGATTAAAATTATCATCAAGAATCTCAATAGCACGTGGCTTGGTAGGATCTCTTCTGATATAACCGTTCTTCTCAAGAGTATTAAGATGTGAAAAAACTGATGAGGTAGAGCGGAGATTAACTGCCTCGCAGATCTCTCTGACTGATGGCGGATATCCTCTGTTTATGATCTCGTTCTTTATGAATTCAAGGATTTCCTTCTGCTTCGCGCTGATTTTTCCGTAACTCATATATGATCCTCCATGTGCAATGGTCTGGGGTTCCATTCATTTTTAAACATTATACCATATCGAACATAGGATTTCAAACACTTTTTCGGAAAATCTGTTTGAAATAGAGCAGTCGTTACTATTCACGGCTGCTTCTGTGGGAGTTCACGACGGACGCACTTGTGCGGACGGTTGAACACCCACAGAAGCATGCCTGTGAAGCAGGAACCTTCCCCAACAACCGCAGACTTTTAGCATCGAAGATGCGGCAAACGCGCGTAAGCGCGGTTGGTCTGCGGTCTGATTGGGGGAGGTGCCGTGAATAGTAACAGTCTTATCACTGGTCCTTCCGGTGAAAATCAACCGCATTTGCAGCTTCACGCTTATGCTCGTCCTCTATGGCGGCATAGTAGTCGATTGTAGTATTTATGTTCTCATGGCCTAAGACGTCCGCTACAAGGCGGATATCGCCTGTCTCGCGGTAAAGGGCAGTGCCATAGGTACTGCGCAGCTTATGAGGCGTAATATGCTTATTCGGAACTGCAATCTGAGCGTATTTTTTGACAAGCTTTTCGATAGCATCGACGCTCATCCTCTTGCCCTGGAGTGAGAAGAAGAGTGCTTTTTCGTTGCCTTCCTTTGCCTTTGGTGCAATCTGGGCACGTTCGCCCTCTACATAGTCCTTTAGCACGTTGTGTACCTCGTTGCCAAAGTAGAGAACATCCTGTCCGCCGCCTTTTCTTACGATTGTTATAGTATTAACCTTGAAATCAACGTCTGTGATATCGAGGCCGTTACATTCTGAGACACGGATTCCTGTGCCAAGCATCAGTGTAAGGATGGCCAGATCACGCTGCCTGGTTCGTTCACAGTATTTTTTCTGTCTCTCGCTCATCTGATCATTGCCATTCTCAATGGCTGAAAGAATCGCCTGAACCTCGTAATTGTTCATCCGAATGATGTTCTTATCCTTTTTGAGGCGTGGAAGCGGGACTAAAACTGTTGGATCCTCCTTAATATGCTTGTGTATCAGGTGATAATGATAGAGGCCGCGAAGTGGCGCCATTTTGCGGGCTATCGCGCGCTTGCCGTTCTCGTGGATTGTCTTATGGTCCTTGTCTATATCAAGCTCCAAGTAACGCTGATATTCGGCGATATCCTCAGAGGTTATTTTTTCAAGGATATCGAGCTTGAAATCTACCGGTTTCATCCCCTTGTACATAGGATTACTCTCGATGATATAGTTGAAAAATGTGATCAGATCATAGCAATATGATACAAGTGTACTTGTCTGAGATGTCATTTCCTTGCTGTAGATGTAGTCCGCAACAAAGCCAGGAAGCTCCTTCAAAAGAGCCCTGAGTCTTAAAGTCTGATTATTTTTTTTCTCTTTGTAGAATTCTGAATCTTTACCCATAGCTATATTTTAAACCAAATCTTTTATTTTTCAAGAGCAGGACAAAATCGGTTTATCTAACTAACTGATGATAACGATAACTGATAACAGGGCAGTTGCAGCCGTCACTTGACAGACCTAACGCAAAATAATAATGCTGCGAAATTCTGAGACGAGGTTATTGCAAAATAGCCTCTTTTTTATAGTGTTTGAGAAGTGTTGATAACTATCGATTTTGGCGATATATTTAAAGATTTTTATCTTTTTGGGTATGGCAAACAGGAAATCTGCATCGATTTTTGGCAAGGTCATTGCAAACTTCCTCAGAAAATCCTATTTCTTTGCGTTAAGTCTGTCACACCCCAAATCGAAAATAATCTATGATATTATAATACTATCAGCTTTCGTACCTGTTTTTCTTTAAAAGTTTGGGTTTCAGGACAATATCGTCTGGTTCGATCTTTTTGAAATTCAAGGCATCCAGCAGCTTAGGGCCAAGCAGAAGCTCTGCCAGGGCATATGGAGTAGCCCAGTTCATTTCTTCACGGCCATAGCTGTTGATGTGGTTCATCATCAGTGTTATGTCTTCCTGCGTCAGATCATCAAAGCTTATGCCTTTGGGAAGTACCTGCCTTATATACTCATGATTACGCTCAACATGAGGTTTCTGCCATGAACAGTATGGATCACAGTAAAAGACTCTTGTCTTGATCTCTCCATTGCGGTCACACTCCAACGCCAGAGGATTGGAAAATTCACAGCCCCGGTCTGTCACGGTGACCTCAAAGAGCCTCTTGAACAGTTCTATGCCTATCAGATCGCAGAGATTATTTAATGCCTTTATGACTGACTGCTGTGTCTTGTCTGGGAGCAGAATAGCGATCATAAAGTTGCAGCTCTCAAAAATGAGAGTCAGAAGCACTTTGCCTTTTTCCTGCTTGCCAATAACGGTATCCATTTCCACAACGGATTTGCCGGGATTTTCAGCCATGTAGCGTCTGTAATCATCATATGTGCGGTCTACTGCAAATGCGTCCTTATTACGCTTGTTGCTGTGCTTGTAGCGTGTCTTGAATTTAATCTTTCGTGGAAGGTCCTTATTCCTGGCTGTAAGCCTGCAGTCGTCCACGTAGCGGTATAAGGTGCGCTCACATACAGGTAGATCATCGCCGTGATTGTGATATATAGCCTTGAGTGATTGACCGTTCAGCAGGAGAGGGGAGACCAGTCTGTCTATCTGATTCATCTCTTCGGAGGTTACTGAGATGCCTTCTCTGGAGCCTTTCAGAACGTCCTCAGCGATGTTGTCAGCCATCTTCGCATCATAGTTGAACTGCTCGAAATTACAGCTCTGACCGGTCTTAGACGCCATATCGCAGCCGTTGCAGACATATGGTGTATTTGTGATCCGGCTGCACATTGCCGGTCTGTAATCGGGGCATTTGTCTGAGCTGCAGACTTCAAAGCAGTTTCTGCAGTACTGCATACATTCCTTGTCTCCACACATATGCAGCCGTTCACAGCTGTCAAAATACATGCACCTGTGAAACTTTCTGTAACCGGCTTGTGTATCCAGTGAAAACCTGTGATTTTTTATTTCACGGATGATCGTAGAATCTGATCTTTCAAGTTCTTCCGCAATCTTGTGGATGCTTTTTCCACAATTCAGTCCTTCCTGAATCTTGTATCTGTCACCAAAATCTAATCGTTTGTAAGCCATTTTTCCTCCGTATTTCGTACTTTGGAAGTGGGGTGCTTTTAGACTTACTGACGATTATTATACATTATCTTTATATTTGTGCCAAGGTCATTGCAAAATGTTGCGTTAACTTTGTCATTATTGCGTTGGAAATGTCAAATGACAAGGGCAGTTGCAGCGACATATAATTATCGGTTAAATATCTGTTTATCCGCTAAATATACTATGATATTCTCGAATTTAGCTACGAGATATTAAAACTATACTGTTTTTTTGCAGGAATTTTTGTATCATGAAATCACTTATTCGCTAATTTTCAGTGTAAAGGAGGTTTTTATGGATGATTACAGTTTCTATGGGAAGTACAGATGGACCAGCCAGTATCGTGAGCTTCTTGACAGGGATTGGCGGGACCCTGTGGAAATCAAGGAAGAACATTTTGACAAAGCTGAGAAGCATTTTATCGCCAGACTGAAAAAACTTCTTGTCGATAGAAATGTATTAAAACAGGATCTTGCTGAGGCTATTGGTGTCTCTCCAAGCGCTGTCAGTGGATATTTGGTTGGCAAACACAATCCTGACATTGCTACGCTTTTGGCAATCAGTAATTATTTCGATGTCAGCCTCGATTATCTGCTTGGAAAGACTGAATATACACATATAAACGATGGAAATCTTACTCCACTTGAAAATGAAATGCTAGGCTACTACAGAAAGCTCGACGATTTCCGACAGCGTGAGCTTCTTGGAGAAGCACGTTATATGTACAAGTCAGATAAGAAATCATACTCTTAGAGTCTTAAGCAGTTTTTCAAAGTACTCCGGCAGCGGCGCCGAAAATTCGACATATTTTTTTGTAGACGGATGGATAAAGCCAATCGTCATTGCATGCAGGCACTGGCCTTGCAGATTCTTGAATTTTGACCTGGCGCCGCCATAGACCTCATCACCTAACAGCGGATGACCAATTGAAGCCATATGGACGCGAATCTGGTGAGTCCTGCCGGTTTCAAGCTTGAATTCACAGTAGGCGTAATCCTTGAAATTCTTAAGAACTCTGTAGTGAGTTATGGCTTCTTTGCCGTGCCTTTCGTTAATGGCCATCTTTTTGCGGTCCTTTTCACTCCTGCCAATCGGTGCATTTATAGTGCCTTCGTTAGTGTTCATATGACCGCAGACGATACCACGGTAAATCCTGTTAATGCTGTGGACCTTTATCTGTTCTGCGATAAACAGGTGTGCTTTATCATTTTTGCATACAATAAGTGAACCAGTGGTGTCTCTGTCAATTCTGTGCACTATACCGGGCCGTATAACGCCGTTTATAGCTGAAAGCGAGTCACCACAGTGATACATTACAGCATTAACAAGAGTGCCATCAGGATGCCCAGGTGCAGGATGTACGACCATTCCCTTCGGCTTGTTTACGATAAGGATGTCATCATCTTCGTAAATAATGTCTAAGGGGATATCCTGAGGAACTACATCAAGCACTTCCTCCTGAATCGGAAGAATCGTAACTTTATCTCCAGTTTTCAGCTTGTAGTTATTTTTTACAGGGGAAGAATTAACAAGAACCCTCTGCTCTTCTATCGCCTTTTGAAAAAATGAACGAGTGTGACTCTTATCATAATCAGCTAAAAATCGGTCAATCCGGATGCCTGAATCAGAATCCGTAATAGAAATTTCCTCTGATAAACCATCATTTACTACATTTTCTTCTTCGCATAGAGAATTCACTTCAGAATTGCTTTTATTTTTCATGCTTTTTTCTTCTTCAGCCATTTCGAAAGGTCTTCGTCCTTGTACTTAAACAGGATAAGAATCAGCATAAAAATAACCGACAGCGTCACATAGATATCAGCGACGTTAAATACAGGGAAATTGATCAGGGAAAAATAAATGAAATCCGTAACTTTTCCGAAAGCCAGCCTGTCTATATAGTTCCCGAAAGCACCAGCTACAAGGGTTGCAAGACAAAAAGCCATTGGCTGGTATTTCTTTTCAAGTGGAAGTTTAAGGAAAAATACTATAATGACGCAGGCTACTATAGGCGTAAGGATATAGAAAAATAAGGTCTTTCCAGTAAGTATCGAAAAAGCCGCACCAGTATTAAAAAGCAGATGAAGCTGCAGCACACCTGGAATAATATTCAAATCACCATCTGCCAGATTTACCCTGACGATATATTTGGTCAGCTGGTCGACTATGATAAGCATGATCACATAGATAATAAAAAACGAATAATAAATCTTCTTTGATTTCATTTTAAAATCTCGTTAATCCCTTCTAAAAGGTCAGCGTCAGTCAATGAGGTATCGATAACAGCTTTTCCAATCTGCTCGAGCAGGATGAATTTGATTTTACCAGCCTGCATTTTTTTATCTGACTTTGTAGTCTTAAGAATTTCATCAGCATGATAAGTCTCTGCGCATACTGAAACAGGAAGACCATAATCTGAGATAACCTGTCTTATAAGCTCATAATCAGAGCCTTTGATCAAGCCTTTCTTCATCGATAGATATGCTGCAGCTACTGAACCAACAGCCACACACTGTCCATGGAAAAGCGAGAACTTTGAGAGCTTCTCTACAGCATGTCCTATGGTGTGGCCGAAGTTTAGGGTAGCTCTTATGCCCTGTTCCTTTGGATCCTCTTCAACAACTGCGCCCTTTATCTCACAGCTTCTCTTTACTACATACAAAATCGCATCGGGATCAAAGGCACAGATTTTCTCCCTGTCTTTGATCAAAAAATCAAAATAAGATCTGTCAGCAATAAGTCCGTGTTTTATGACCTCTCCCATTCCTGACTTGAACTGTTCCTGAGGCAGACTTTTAAGCACAGACAGGTTCATATATACGAGACGCGGCATATGAAAAGCGCCTACCATATTCTTGAAAGCTCTGAAATCTACACCGGTCTTGCCGCCAATAGATGAATCGACCATAGCCAGAAGGCTTGTAGGAACCTGGATAAAGTCAATGCCGCGCAGATATGTAGCCGCAGCAAAGCCTGTCATATCACCGACTACGCCACCTCCAAGCGCCACCAGCAGGTCCTTTCTGTCGAAGTGAGCTTTTATCAGACTTTCATACAGATCTTCTACGACATTAAGGTTCTTTGAAGCTTCACCAGCCTGAAATACAAACTGTGTGATCTCACCAGAGACATCCCTTAAGGCATCTCTAACGTCATCTATATAGTATGATGCTACATTCGTATCACTTACAATGCATATACGCTGGTATTTTTTACCAGTTTGGTTTAAAAAATAAGCCAGTTTCTTAAAATCATTTTCTAAAACTATATCGTAGCACGGTTTTCCATCGTATTTTATCTCAAGTATATTCTCCATCAGTCGTACCAGCCAATCTTTACCTTAAGTCTATCTTTTTGTGTCTTTCCATTGAATGCGATAACGCGCAGTTTTCCCTTCCCTCTTATAGTCAGAATATCTCCTTCTTTTACAGGAGTCTTGTGGCTTGTGGTTATTTTTTCATTTAAAAATATACGCTCAGAATCTATCAGAGCTGAGGCCGCGCTCCTTGATGAGTGTGAGCAGGCAGCTACAAGCGAATCAAGTCTGTCTGAGGTAATAATAATATCTTCTTCCTTAAAATCCGGGGAAAAGTCATCAGCCTCGATAGAAAATGCCTTTACAGAGACCTCTGTGTGCTTTACCCTTGTGAGGTTTTCAGCAATAAATCCTGCTATCCTTTCGACACAGAACAGGTAACAGCAGTTTTCGTCTTTTTTTACGATAAGATCTCCCATAAGATCGCGCTTTATCATAAGGTTCATCAGAGCGCCGAGATAATCTCTGTGGTTAAGCTGCTCAGCAAACTTTGGAGTTACAGGAGAAATGAGAAGAACCCGAATAGGAAAATCTATATCTAAAAAAGCATCAGAAGGCAGAAATGCAGCCATCTGACGCTCGCTAGTGTCATATCCACCGAAGCACGCGATATGACAACTGAAACTACTCTCCGCCCTGTGGAGGATACTTAATTCGTTAAGATCCAAAAAATCCGTAAAACACGGAAAATCCTTTGAAAAAGCACGCCCATCAAGGTCAGAGAAGTGTTTCCTTATAAAATCATCTGAATCCTGCTTCATTAGAAATTAGTGCCTGAATTATTAATAGATGTCGAAAGGTCATCTACCATCGCTGCTACATCTCCAGAGATATCTACACCCTTCGGTGTAATGATAAAAATAAAGTTCGAGATCTTCTGGAAGGCACCGCCAATCGCATAGCAGGTACCTGACATAAAGTCTATGATACGCTGAGCGACATTTATGTCTAACCCTTCAGTATTAAGGACAACTGTACGTAATGAAAGAAGTGTATCAGCAATCTCCTGAATATCATTATATGAGGTAGGCTTGATAACAACTACTGCCATCTCATCTGGAGCTGAATAAGCACTCTTCTGTGATTTCTGGTGACTCTTTATAGGTGTGATATTCGAGGTTCTCTTCTCTGCAGCTCTGCTTTCACGGTTTTTTCTGCTGAAACGTGAAGGCTCATCTACTTCCTCTTCATCATCATAATCGTCTTCGTAGTCATCATCGTCGCGTAAATTTACTGCATCGAGAATTCCTTCAAAAAATCCCATAGTATATCCTCCTTTAGATATTATAGTTTCTGGCACCAAAAATGCCGGTTCCTACGCGTACCATAGTAGCACCCTCTTCGATAGCTACTTCATAATCATTTGTCATTCCCATGGACAAAATATCCATAGTTACATTATCTATTTTTTTGCCTGCAATGTCAACAGATTTATCCTTTAATGCTTTAAAAACTGTCCTGTTATCCTCTGGATTTTCTACAAAAGGAGCAATAGTCATAAGTCCCTTTACAGTAATACCTTCTAAGGCAGCACATTCTCTTACGAGATTCTCTGTCTCTTCAAGCTTGATACCAAATTTGCTCTCCTCATTTGCTACGTTAACCTCTATCAGGATAGGAATAGTGCAGTCGTGTTTTTTTGCCTGTTTACTGATTTCCTGCGCCAGTTCAAGGCTGTCTACAGAGTGGATCAGGGCTACTTTTCCAGCAATGTACTTTACCTTGTTCCTCTGGAGATGTCCTATCATGTGCCACTGTATATCGTCTGGCATCTGTTCTATTTTTCCAGTGAGTTCCTGAACCTTGTTCTCACCGAAAATCCTGATACCATCGTTATATGCCTCCATCAGCATATCTACAGGCTTTGTCTTACTGACTGCTATAAGTGTAACCTCGGAACGGTCTCTTCCGGCCCGCTCACAGGCTTTCTGGATCTTTTCTTCAACAAGCTTAAGATTATCACTTACTATTCCCATGTAAAAATACCTCCTGTCAGTTGTTTAACAACTCTCCATCCTTTACTTTTGAAGCGTCAAGTACTATGTAATCATAGAGATTTAAGGCACTGCAATTAACCGGCTCTATAATGCTGTACTGGCCGTTTTTATATAAAAGTTTAACCTCAACGTACTGGGTGTAACCTTTATTTGCCAGATATACTCCGTATGTATTCTGATACTCACCGTCTGATGAGGTCCTGGTCTTTGAAATAATGGACGAGTTTGGCACTTTTAGCCCGGATTCGTTATCAAAGAGCAGCTCAATGTCCAAAAATCTGCTGTCAGAAAAACGATCCATCGAATCATCCAGATCAAGAACCAGGTATTTATCACCATCACGCTCAATCACATGCGGTACTCCCCAGACCTTGGTTCCATCCCTTTCAAACCTGACCTGTATTGCTCCCTCAGATTTCATATCTTCTGCAAGTGAATCAGAAACAGGCATTACAAGCTTCCAATTGTCATTTGTCACAAGTCTGAAAGCTGTATCGCCATCTGAAAGATCATCTCCAGTCGAAACATCAGTAGTCTTTAATGCAGACTCATTGAAAGATTCTTTTGTAAAAGTATCCTCTGTAAGCCCGTTAAGATTATCGTAGGAGAGACAGAGAAGACCTGGCATAGGAGCCTTGACATTTGTTACCGTGCCATCTGATACAAGGCTTTTGATATCCTTGCTCAGTGACTTTTTTACTTTTTCACCTTTTATTAAGGACAAATAATCAGCTGCATTCTGCTTCAGATAATAAGTAGAAGAAAAACTGTCGGGTGAGTATGCCTCATTAAAACTGTTTAGAAGCTCAGTAATTGAAAGCTTCTGATCATCGGTAAGAGAAACTTCATCATCTGTACCGTTCTTTATCTCTCTGATTAAGTCTCCCGTCTTATCCAGGCTTACGATAGTTTCATTCTTTTTTACGCGGCTCTCATTTGGCAGATAATAATACGCCTCTCCGGAATCATCTGAGGATACAAGAGTCTCATCACGAAGGGCAAGAGCTGTAAAGCGATTATCTGTTACGATCTCACCCTGCTTAACCTCTGTAACAGCTATGTGTTTTCCTGAAAAATAAGACACCATATGAAAAATGATGTAAATAAAAACACATATAAAAAGAATTACTTCAATTCGTGGCAATGCTATCCTACGTGGAATCTTCGTAACTTTTTTCTTATCTTCCAATACTAGAACTCCTGCATGATATAAAAAGACCTCATAACGCAGGATGCCCGCGTTATGAGGTTTGGTTTGCTTTACGCTACCTTGCTCTTTGCAAGATCACAGAGCTTTGCGAAACCCTCAGCATCTGAAACAGCGAGATCTGCAAGCATCTTTCTGTTCATCTCTACTTCTGCAAGCTTAAGACCATGCATAAGCTTGCTGTATGAAAGTCCGTTCATACGGGCTGCTGCATTGATACGGGCAATCCAGAGCTGTCTGTACTGTCTCTTCTTCTGCTTTCTACCAGCATAAGCAGTAGTGAGTGCTCTCATGACTGACTGCTTGGCAACACGGTACTGCTTTGAACGAGCTCCTCTGTATCCCTTTGCTGCCTTTAATACTCTGTTATGCTTTTTCTTTGCGTTTAATCCGCCTTTAACTCTTGCCATTTTAATCTACCTCCTGACATAATCCTTACCATCAAAGATATGGTAAGATCTTCTTCATGTTCTTCTCGTTTGTAGCGTCTGTCATAGCTGCCTTGCGGAGATTTCTCTTTCTCTTTGTGGTCTTCTTTGTCAGAATGTGGCTCTTGAAAGCCTTATTTCTCTTAAGCTTTCCTGTTCCTGTTGCACTAAAGCGCTTTGCAGCTGCTCTCTTGGTCTTCATCTTTGGCATGATAGATATCCTCCTTTGTTTGTTCTGCCTTTACACCGGTGTGTTTATTACTGCTTAATCGGTGTAAGCACCATGCTGATGCTTCTGCCTTCCTGCTTTGAAGGCTTATCCACTGTGGCTACATCACTAAGCTTTTCTGCAATATCATTAATGATATGACGGCTTGATGAAATGTGAGCCATTTCACGTCCACGGAATCTGAGTGTAAGCTTGACTTTATTTCCTTTAGCGAGGAATTTCCTGGCGTTATTCAGCTTGGTATTCATATCGTTTTCATCGATATTCGGTGAGAAACGTATCTCCTTAACCTCTATGACTTTCTGCTTCTTCTTTGCTTCCTTTTCCTTGCGGGCAAGCTCATAACGGTATTTGCCGTAGTCAATGATCTTACATACAGGTGGATGTGCATTTGGAGAAACAAGTACCAGGTCCAGATCAGCTTCACGTGCCTTAATCTGTGCCTCTTTGGCAGACATGATTCCTACCTGTTCTCCGTGCTCGCCGATAAGACGGACTTCCTTAGCACGGATCTTTTCATTTACCAGTAATTCGCTAATGGTACACCTCCAACGGACATAAAAAAAGTGGATAGGCAGACTATCCACAAAAATACATAATAAAAAATCCTTCGATCCTAACTATGTAACACTGAGTCACACACACTGCTTTCGCCAGGTGCTCAGGTGAGAGTGGAATACTCTGCTTTTAACAACTCTGTTAGGATAACACTTTTACTAATGTCTGTCAAGACATTTTTTAAAAAATCACAGTTTCATAATCCCATTGAAGACTTCGACCGCACTCTGACTGTTAAGTGAGTCTGCCTCAATAGCCAAGTCATAAAGATGGTGAAATCCTCTTGATGAAACTGAAACCTTTGATTTCTTTTTCTTACTGCCGTAGCCAATGCTTCCGTTGCCTCCCTGGCTGTCACTGACTGGCGATACTTTCTCAATTCTGTAGATATACATAATGCCCGCCTCCTTCCTTGGAATGGACAAAATGATAAGTGCTCCTTTTCTATCTATTATATCGACATCACTGTTCGAAAGTTTACACTTTTTCTACAGATTAAGAAAGTTTTCAGAAAAATTATTCCTCAGGTGGCAGAGCCGGCTTAAAGAGTCTCGCAGTATATACCTCTTTATCTTTACTTTCCAGGTAGTTCTTTGTTCTCTCTATTGCCTCCTCGCAGAAAGTCATCTGGCTTCCAACGCTCTTCTGTCCTCTCCTGTCTTTTCTCTGATAAGTGCCATCCGGCTGCATATAATAAGCCTTAAGGTTATCAGCCTCTTCTACATCAAGGATATGCTTTGCACATTCCTTTAAGTCAGGATCCTCAACAGGGAAGACTACTTCGACACGGCGGTCAAGATTACGAGGCATCCAGTCAGCTGAACCCATATAGACGTCCTCATCCCCGTCATTGTAAAAATAAAAGATACGGCTGTGCTCAAGGAATGTTCCTACAATAGACGAAACAGTAATGTTCTCACTTACTCCTGGTATTCCTGTTCTAAGGCAGCAGATACCTCTGATAACGAGATTGATCTTTACTCCGGCAGATGAAGCCTCATAGAGCTTTGCTATCATATTCCTGTCGCAGAGAGAATTCATCTTTGCTATGATCCTGCCCTTTCTGCCTGCCCTGGCATGTTCTATTTCACGGTCAATAAGCTTGTAGAAACCGTCGCGCAGCCAGATAGGAGAAACTAAAAGCTTGTTCCAGAATGCAGGCTCTGAGTAACCTGAAAGCATATTGAACAGTGCTGTGGCATCCTCACCTATAAGCTCATTGCAGGTGAGAATTCCGCAGTCGGTGTATATTTTTGCAGTCTTATCGTTGTAGTTACCGGTTCCAAGATGTACATATCTGCGGATACCATCCTCTTCATCACGGACTACAAGAGCGATTTTTGAGTGAGTCTTTAATCCTACAAGACCATAAAGAACATGGCAGCCGGCTTTTTCAAGCATCTTCGCCCAGCCGATATTGTTCTCCTCATCGAAACGGGCCTTGAGCTCTACTAAGACTGTAACCTGCTTACCGTTCTCAGCTGCCTTTGCAAGAGCTGCAATAATAGGTGAATGGCCGCTGACACGGTAAAGGGTCTGCTTAATAGCTAGTACCTTAGGATCAGAGGCCGCCTGCTTTATGAAATCAACAATAGTCTCAAACGAATCATATGGATGCTGGAAGAACAGGTCCTTTTTCCTGATCTCTGCAAACAGGTCCTCACAGTCTATAAGCCTTGGCTGTACCTGTGGAGTAAATTCTTCCTCACGAAGTTCATCATAGCCGTCCAAGCCATAGATTCCCATGCAGAAAGTCAGATCCATAGGTCCGTGAATCGAATAGATAGCGTCCTTTGAAACGCTGAAATTCTTCTTTAAGATGTCAAGGAGTCTTGGGTCGATATTTTCCTCTACATCAAGTCTTATGACTTCACCCCAGGCACGCTTTTTAAGCTGCTTCTCCATCTCTTTCATCAGATCAGAGGTTTCTTCCTCATCGAGCTCAAAATCAGCATTTCTCATGACTCTGTACGGATAGGTGCAGACTACATCATAGTTAAGAAAGAGCTTTGACATATTCTTCTCGATGATCTGCTCAAGAAGGATATATGCGCTTTCCTTGTCTGAATCTGTAGGAAGAGCGATAAGCCTTGGAAGTCCCGACGGAACTGTTACTGTAGCAAATGAGAAATCACCCTGCTTTTCGGCATCTTTTAATAGTCTCGAGCCATTTTTCCCAGGAGTTATAAGTGCAGCAATATTTAAGGATTTATTTGCTATATGAGGGAATGGGCGGGATGCATCTACAGCCATCGGAGTAAGGACAGGGAAAACCTTCTCCTTGAAATATGTATCAACATATTTTGACTGCTCATCATTGAGGTCGTCATATGAATCAATAAGCTTTATTCCATTTTTCTCAAGTGCTGGAATAATAGAGCGGTTAAGTGTAGAATACTGTTTATCTATAAAGTCATGTGTAGCCTTTCTTAAAGCAGAAAGCTGTTCTTCAGCAGTCATTCCACAGAGATCACGCTTTTTATAACCTGCATGAACCATATCTACAAGGGATGCAACTCTTACCATGAAGAATTCATCGAGGTTTGAGGCTGTAATGCTTAAGAATTTAAAGCGGTCTAATAGAGGGAGCTTTGTATCTCTGGCCTCATTTAAAATCCTCTCATTGAATTTCATCCAGGAGAGTTCTCGGTTTTCGTAGTATTTCGGGTCCTTAAAATCAATTTCCATCTCAGATCTCCTTCTTATCTCTTATCTCAGGTGTGATTCCAAATACCTCTTCAAAAAATGCTGCCTTATCCTTAAAATAACTCTTTTCGAGATTAAGAGGCTGCCTTGAGGCTACTGTTATCATCAGCCTGTCTCCGCGCATTCTAATAGTTAAATCCTTAAACTTCTGTCTGTGGCTTGAATCAAGAGCATTGCAGATTCGAAGCAGAGCAAGAAGCTTTAAGAACACGATGTATTCGTCTTCATCCAGGTCATTCTGAAGCCTTGGGTAGCTGACATCCTTCTCGTGATGAAATTTTGCAACCAGAGCGATAAGCTTTCTCTCATCATGAGTGATTCCCAGAATCTCAGATGACATTATTATCGTATACGAAGTCTGTGCAGCTGTTGCCAGGCTTAGATATTTACCACAGTCATGAAGGATAGCTATAACTCTTGCAAGAAGCCTCTGCCTCTTTGTCATGCCGCTCTTCTTTGATACAGCATCAAAAAGAGAAGCGGTTATTTTATCCATCATTTTGATATGAGGCTTGTAGCTCCCGCATCTCTCAGCTATGAAATAAGCTGCACTAAGGACATCTGCTTCGAAATCATGTGACGGCTTAAGTGTTCCTGTCCTGTAGAGACTGTTAAGTGTAGCACCCTCATGAATAGAGATTCCAGGAGCTGTGATCATCTTACAGTTCGTCTGGATTATAAGTGCATAATACAGAAGGAGGAATGGAAGAACCATATCATCCGGGTCACTTATATGGAATTTCTCAAAGGTGTTCCTGAAATAGTCCTCATCACCGAGCTGATGCATGAAATCTACTGCCTTTTCACGTTTTACCGGTTCAGCAAATATATCCTTATGCTCGAACATACGAAGGATATTGCTGAAGTTCTCATTCATAAGGATAAGGTACTCCGGATCCCTGTCAGGCAGATACATATGGAAAAAATTATCCGTTTCCTTGATAATCATCTCAAGTACCTGCTGTCTGGCATCAGCCTTCTCTGAAAGTTCGTAGAGATTCTCCCTGACCTCACCTGCGCCGAACAGGATATGCTGGGTAGTAAGAAGTTTCCCATCCTTAAAAAGAGTAAGCTGAATGGATGATCCGCCTATATCGGCTAGAAGTGCCGATTTTTCTATCATTTTTGAAAAATCGTTCTGAGCGGTTAGTGCCTGGAAGCTGTAGAATCTCTGCTCCGAGTTGGTTACCAGCTTGAAATGAAGCCCGCATTTCAGTCTGATTCTGTCAAAAAGCACCAGACAGTTTGATGCGGATGCAAGTGAGTAAACAGCAAATGACTGGTAAAAATCAACGTTATACTCAGACAATGCCTTCTTCATATCAAGCAGAGCTTTTATGATAGTGTCTGCAGTCTCGTCAGTTATTTTTCCAAAATGATGGATATCATGCGACACCTGAATTGGAAGGCGCATCTCATCTAATTCTTTTAATGCGCTGCTCTTTACCTCATAGATGCGCAGTGAAACCTCATAGGTCCCGATGTAGATAGATCCGTATTTCTTTACCTTCATATAAAACCCCTATCTAATAAATCAATAGTTTCCCAATATCTTTAAGTCAGTCGTCTCGCACCTGAGTCCCAAAAGTGCATTTGTAACGCCCTCATCTAAAAGATTCCCTTCAAAGTCCACAAAGAAGCGGTATTCCCAAGGACGTCCCTTGAGCGGTCTTGACTCTATCCTGCTCATATTCAGTCCATTGAATGCGAAGTGTGTCAGAATCTGGTACAGGCTTCCCTCCTCGTTTGGAAGTGTAAAGCAGATTGAGATATTTTTTGCATCACGGCGGAAAATCTTCTTAGCCGAAACGATAATAAATCTGGTCTCGTTATCCTTTATGTCCTGAATAGAGGATTCTATGACCTTAAGTCCATATAGCTCTGCATTTATGCTTCCTGCAATGGCTGCCTGTCTCGGATCGTTGTCCTCCTTAACCTTCTTCGCTGCTATAGCAGTATTAGTAGTGCTTACAGTTGTAATCTGTTCATGCTGCTTTAAGTAATCAGCGCACTGCATAAGTGCCTGTGGGTGAGAATAGACGCGTTTTATCGTATCGATTGTGGCATCCGTTGTTCCTAAAAGCGCGTGATTGATTTTTAGGATTTCCTCACCGATAATGGCACAGTCATATTCATTTAAGAGGTCAAGGTTCTGACTTACAGTTCCTGCAGTGGAATTTTCTATTGGAAGAACCGCAAAATCCGCTCTTTTCTCTTTTAACGCATCCATTGCCTCTCTCCAGGTGGAGACATGGAAGGAATCGACGTCCTTTCCAAAGAAGTCATTTGTGGCTGCCTGACTGTAGGCACCCTCGACACCCTGATAAACAACCCTTGCATTCGTCAGATTAAATGAATTGACACAGGTAAAGCCGCTGTCTTCTCTCACACCGCTTTCCGCGAGAAGCTGGTACTGCTTTTTTCTGCTGATTGACATGATAAGAGAGAAAAACTCCCGGATGCCAAGCTCCAAAAACTCATCCTTTACTCCCTCAGTAAGATGTGAAAGCTTCGCCTCCTCACGGCCCTTATCGAGGACCGGTCTGTGGTGAGCGATTTTGTAATCTGCCACGTCACAGGCAAGGGAAAGTCTTTTTTTGAACAGCTCGAGAAGCTGACTGTCGACATAATCTATATCTTCTCTTATTTTTGTTAAATCTTCCATCACATTTCCTTTAAATCTATGTAAAATAACTCTAGTTGCCCGAATTTCTTATGACATCGTCAAGTCTGTTCCTCACCATAAAAAATAAACGGTCCACCACAACAAACAGAACCTCTGTCACAACGACAAGTCCTACGACAAATACCCATTTTACTGAGAGACTGTTGAAGTAATTTATTGCTCTTGCTGAGAATAATCCACTAAATCCTGCAACACCTACCGCTATAAAAAAAAGCCCCCAGAAAAGAGCATTAAAAACAAGACATTTAAGTCCCCAGTATTTGAGCATTCCCTTATTAAAAAAATGCCTCTCAATGACCTGAGCAAGTATCAGGTATACAGCAATACCTATATAGGTAAAGATAATGCCCTTCTGCGGTGAGAACAGAAATCCAAGTATCGCTCCCGCCGCAAGGGCTGAGAGCCCAAATCTTATATCCGAGAAAAAATAGGCAAAGGCCGTAAAACAGGCTGCTATCACCAGAAAAAACAGAGTCGAAAAAGAAAAGACACTTGCCAGAATAATACTTATGACTGCAAGTGCTGTAAAAATACCCCCTCTTGCTACAGGTGTTGATTTTACATGCATGTGCAGAGATCACCTCCCATTGACTCACAGCAGGAATCAGCGCACCAGAGTGTGCAGCAGGCATCGCACCAGTTACAGCCACCGTTTCCATTATAAGGGTCTCTTCCGTATCTACCGCTGTTCTGAGCATATCTTCGCTGCTGATAATACGGGTCACCATTGTAGCCCTGGTAGCCTCCGCCATTATAACCCTGATTATTCTGGTAGCCTCCACCATTGTATCCGCCATTCTGCTGGTAGTTTCCACCATTGAATGAACCGTTGAAATTCTGACCATTATTCTGGTAAGTCTGGCCGTTCTTACGCATCTCCATTATCTGTGAATAGGCAGCCTGTACCTGTTTGAATTTCTCTTCGGCCAGGTCCTTAAGCGGATTATTCTGATTCGCATCCGGGTGATACTTTCTGCTTAATTCCCTGTATGCGTGCTTTATCTCTTCATCAGTTGCATTCGGGGAAACCCCGAGAACTTCATATGGATCCATTTAATTCCTCCGTAATTTTATCAAATCTGTTCCAAACCCCTGCGTATATGATATTTCTGATGATCTCAGCATTATCTACAGCCGGAAGCATCTCAAACGCATCAGCTGAGGCACTTATGTCCTTTAGCATCAAGGGCTTCGCCTTTTCCATAACCTCTTTTAGAGAGGCTTCGTCTGAATAGGGATTGAATTCGTTATTTCTTCTGTCATTCTCCCAGTCATCAACAGCATCCATCACATAGATGAACCGTCCGAGAAAATACCCCATCTGTCTTAAATACCTTGAAAAAATATCGTCCCTCCAGACAAATATCTCTCCGAGAGCATTTCCGAAATGCGAGCATAGGGCATCTATATCGTGACTGCCCTGCTTCTCCAAATCATGCAGTGCACTAAGCTCTTTTCTTAGAGTATCCGTCTGCCTTGGGTATTCCTTTTCTATAGAATAAGCTCTTCTCCTAAAGAGCAGCTTACCAAATGAAGCCTTGATGCTTTTAGAGTCATTTATATCATCATCAAAATGAAGATATCCAAGCAGAACACTCATAGCTGAGCTGTAGGAGTCTGCATCTGACTCAATTCTTAACTGCTTCCTGAATGGATGGACAATACATCTCGATCTGTATTTTCTGGTCTTTAGGTCATATACTGAAGAAAGAAGCAGTGTAAGAAAGGTCAGATCATAAGACAATAAAAGCTCTGCGCTTATTCCATAGCTCCTCTTAAGGCTTCTGCAAAGCCCACAGTAATAACATTTGTAGCAGTCGTATTCTCTGATTTTAAGCTCTGGTTTTCTAACACGGACATAGCCAAACACATTAATTCTCCTTTTGTCTGGTTAAGGATATGATACCACAATCGAAAGGATTTTTGTATATATTTTTTCAGAGGTTTTTAACTAAAAAGACCGCCACAGCAGTTGCTGCAGCAGCCAGTAATTAAGAATCAATTTCTGTGTAATCGTAGAGCTTATCGACATTATCAGATTTGGTTATTGTACCGTCACTCGATACAAATACAGCCTCTACCCCATCGGTCTGATTTACGAACTCTAAGCCCTTTTCAAGTCCCATTCCAAAGACCGTAGTTGAAAGTGCATCTGCCTCTGTAGAATTCTTTGTGATTATCGTTACTGAGTCAAGTCCATTATTATATGGGAAACCATTCGATGTATCTAACAGATGATGATAAATCCTGCCGTTTTTCTTGAAATACCTTTGATATGTACCACTGGTTACAATTGAGGTGTCCTCGGCTTTTAGTGTAAAAAGCGCTGTGCCATCGTCAGAGAAAGGTCGCTGTATTCCTACGGTATATGCCTTTTTATCAGGACGTTTCCCAATCAATAGAACATTTCCTCCGAGGTTTATGATACCGCTCTTTGCTCCGAGCTCCTTCAGCCTTGCCTTCATTTTATCAGCGATAAAGCCCTTTGCTATGCCGCCTAAGTCAATCCGGGCCTTCGGATCCTTAAGCCGTACCTGATCTTCATTTATCTCGACATTTTTGTAATCTACATGCGATAATGCTTCTCGAATGGCACTATAATTCGGGATGGTTCCGGTGTTATTTTTAAAATCCCAGAGGTTTGAAAGCGTTCCTACAGTGAGATCAAAAATACCATTAGAACTCTCAGAATAGTCGTACGCGTCCTGGATAGCCTCTACCGTATCTGAATCGACTGTTACCCAGTTACCCTTTGCGTCGTTTATTTTTGAAATATCACTGTTCTCTTTCTTATCAGACAGCAGGTTCTCGTATCGCTTTGCCATCTTAAAGACGTCGTCAAGCCTCTCATCTGTCTTGGACGCATCTCCATACAGTGTAATTGTTATCACAGTATCAAAGTAAAGTCCGGTCCTGCTGTGCGGTGTATCAGCTGACGGCGAACCTGTAGAGCAGGAAACAAGAGAAAGTGCCAGTGCACAGATCAAAGCTGCTGCAAGTATTTTACGTAATTTTTTCATAGCTAAGATTATACTAAAACAGACTTCTGAAGTAAAGAAAAAAGGCCATCTTTTAAACAACAAAAAACGGCCCACATGAAGCGGACCGCCCTTCGTTTGAGGAAAATTATTTATTTCAGAATATCAGCTACTGCACTCTTTTCGAGAGTAAACTCGAGAGCACCCATGTACATAGGAGCTACATCACCCTGATTATAGCAGATCACGATATTGCCATCCTTGTCTAAGTAGAATGAAGCTTTCGATATCAGATCATCCTCAGAAAATCCTGTGATCTCCTGATCTTCCTTGCTGTCAGCAACGAAGTAGTTTACATCCTCAGTCTCCTTCTCATGCTCTATCATCTGCTTTTTGATATCAGCTTTGATAGCACTCTTGTAATCGGCTCCGTCCTTGAAAAGGTCCTTAAGCTGTATCTGCTTTCCTGTCTTTAAGTCGATAGTGTAGTAATGATTCTCCTGATAGCTGTCTGCCTGAGTTTCAACAGCAGTAAGCTTTAAGGTAAAATAATTGTCAGTCTTTGCAATGATATCGGTACTTACATCGAGGTCAACCTTTCCATCAGCCTTCTTGGTCTGCTTAAAATCAGCCACGTACTTATTAGTAAGGCTCTTGATTTCCCTGTTAATCTCATCCGCAGTTTTCTTTCCAGTCTTGTCTTTAGACTTAAGTCCATTTACCTCAACTGAAGCTGTTGCATTTTTACTGTCTGAGTGATAGTCGCGGATAGTAATCGCATTGAAAAAACCACCCAGAACAGGAACATTGCCCATAGCATTAGCTACAGATGCGTTTGAATTCGGAAGGATGAAAATCGTAAGAGCCGCAGCTGCAGCAATCGCCCATCCTCTGATATGTCTCTTTCTTGCTTCTATCTTATTCTCCACTTTAGCCATTTCAATTCTGCTCTTCATTTGATTTACCGCCTTTTCGTTCATAGAAAAACCGGCGTATTCATTTTTTAAAGATTCTAGCTTATCTGTCATAGCCTTCTGCCTCCAGATCAATTCTCAGTTTTCGAAGCCCTCTGTATAGCCGGCTTTTTACTGTGTTCTCATTTTCGCCGAGAATTTCGGCGATTTCCTTAATCTTTAGTTCTTCAAAATACTTAAGCTCAATAACAGCCTTATCAGCCGGATCCATAGAATCCAAAACTCTGCGCAGGTCGGTATCCTCATAGCTGTCACTCTTACCCTCTTCCTGGTAGTCATCCATCTGATCAAGAGAATCGGGCCGTTTCTGTGTAACAAAACGGTAAACCTCATTCAGCATGATCCTGTAAACCCAGGTGGAAGCGAACTGGGGATCCTTTAGACTCCTGCAGTTCTTAATAGCCCTGTAGGCACCCTCCTGCACGATATCTGCAGCATCTGCCTCATTGTGAGTATAGCTTATAGCCATCCTGTAAAAGCTGTTATATTTTTCAAGTAGAACCTTCTCTACAACCTGTTCATTCGTAAGTTTTTTATCCCGGGAAAACAATTTTTTGTCTCACATCCTTTCGTCTATCTTTATCCTACAACTGTTAGACATTCTACCACAGAAAAAAGTTTCAAAAAAAATAAAAATCTCCTTACTGTTTTACCAGTAAAGAGATAACAGGGGCTGCCAAACTTCAAATACAGACAGAGACGCATTTAGAGAAGCAGACAAGCCTGCAAACGAAGGGCCGACACCGGATTTTTGGTATGGGAAGTTTTAGTTACATTATTTTATCTTTATCGGACTTAAGAAATGCACATAACAGGATAAAGATAACGAGCAATGCTGCAAAGATCATCCAGCCTGTCAGAGCGACTGCACCCATCGGGGCAAACTTATCATAATACCCCTTAAAGTATATGGCGAGAATAACGATCGGAAGGATCCAGGTCATGTACCATCTGAGCTTTCCGGGAAACTTAAGACCAGTACCGGTATCAGCCTCTGCAATAAAATTCTTGAATCCCCAGCCATCATCTCTTGTGCAGAAAAGCACTATGGCAAGACTCCCCAGCGGAAGAAGATTATTCGAAACTATAAAATCTTCGAGATCCAGAACTGTAGTACCCTCTCCCAGTGGTCTGAACCCGGACAGCAGATTGAACCCGAAGGCACACGGCAGAGATAAAACAATCACAAGAGGCGCGCTTATGCGCACACTCTTTCTTCTGTCCCATTTGAACAGATCCATGTCAAAGGCAATGATATTCTCAAAGACTGCAATGACAGTCGAGAGTGCTGCAAATGACAGAAATACGAAGAACAGAGCGCCCCAGATCCTTCCTCCCGGCATTTTCACAAATAGATTCGGGATTGTGATAAAGATGAGGCTCGGCCCCGCATCAGGTTCGATCCCGAACGCAAAGCAGGCAGGGATGATAATAAAGCCAGCCATCAGAGCCACAGCAGTATCAAGCGCTGTAACAGTCACAGCTTCACCTGTAAGGCTCCTGTCTTTGCCCAGATAGCTGCCGAAAATCAGCATTGAACCAATACCAATCGAGAGAGTAAAGAATGCCTGACTCATCGCAGCGTATACGACATTACCAATACCCTTCTTCGCCATATCCTTAAAATCAGGAACAAGGTAGAATTTTATACCTGCACCGGCACCCTTTAGGAATACAGAGTGAACAGCCAGAATCACCATTAGTATAAGAAGAGCCGTCATCATCCATTTAGTGATACGCTCTACTCCATTCTGGACGCCAAAAAAGCAAATTAGAAAACCGATAACACATACAAGGATTGTAAAGAAAGCCATCTCCCCGGGGTTTGATAGCATCTCATTAAAGCCACCGGTAATCTGCTTTGATGAGGCGCCTACAAACTCACCTGAAAGCTGTCTTACGAAATAGTCAAACATCCATCCACAGACAGTCGTGTAATACATCATCAGCATGTAGTTGCCGATAATACTTATCCACTTCAAATGGTGCCAGCGTGTTCCTTCTGGTTCAAGAGTCTCATATGCCAGTGCTGCACTGTGCTGTGCTCTCCTGCCCATTGCAAACTCACAGATCATAACAGGAATTCCAAGGATCAGCAGGAAAACCAGATAAATAAGAATAAATGCAGCTCCACCGTACTGACCGCACAGATACGGGAATTTCCATACATTTCCAATACCAATGGCACAGCCTGCTGAAACAAGAATAAATCCTATACGTGAACCGAACCGTTCTCTCTTTTTTGACTCAGACATTAAGTAAATCCTTCTTTTTCTCTTTTATTTTTTCAGAAAAAATAAGCTGCCGCAACGATGCGCGAACAATCATTGCGACAGCTCAACCTTTTTTATAAAATACGTTTTCAGGCTGTTTTTGCTTCAGCGGCCTTCTTAAGAACAGTTATTACCTTCTTAGGGCACTTGGCAGCGCAGTCACCGCAGCCAACACACTTGTCCTGATCGATGTAGGCGATGTTATCGACTACATGGACAGCGTCGTGCTGACAGGTCTTCTCGCAGAGATGGCAGGCGATACAGCCAGTCTTGCAGACAGCCATAACATCCTTACCCTTATCCTTGTTGCGGCAGTCAACAACCTCTGATGCCTCATAAGGTATAAGCTCTATTATGTCACGAGGACAGGCCTCAACGCACTTGCCACAGGCCTTGCAGGCCTCTTTGTCAACTAATGCGATGCCATTTACGATATGAATAGCATCGAACTGACATGACTCTACGCAGTCACCATAGCCCATGCATCCGTACTTACACTCCTTAGGACCACCGCCTGGAACAAAAGCCATAGCTGAGCAGCTCTTAACACCAGCATAATTATACTTAGGTGTAGTCATATCACAGTCACCGATACATCTGACATGAGCTACCATACGGACCTGCTCACCTGCATCAACACCCATGATAGCTCCGACCTTAGCGGCTACAGGAGCTCCACCGACAGGGCACTGGTTAACAGGTGCCTCACCAGATGCAATAGCATGTGCGCAGCCTGGGCAGCCAGGGTAACCGCAGCCACCACAGTTATTGCCAGGCAGAACACCGAGGATCTGCTCCTCACGAGGATCCACCTCAACCTTGAATTTCTCTGAAGCAAGACAGAGAAGAAAACCAATAGCACAGCCGACAACTCCGACTATGATGGTTGCCATAATAATTCCACTAGCCATACGTTTTACTCCTCCTTAAATCATTCCAGAGAATCCGAAGAAGGCTATTGACATAAGGCCGGCGGTGATAAGTGTCATCGCGGTTCCCTTAAAGTACTTCGGATAATCATTATACTTATACTTTTCACGGATACCGGCAAGGATAACAATAGCCAGGAAATAACCGAGGCCAGTACCAATACCATATACAACACCCTCGAGGATAGTGTAGTTATTTGTAACGTTTTTTAAGGCTACACCAAGAACTGCGCAGTTTGTTGTGATAAGAGGAAGGTAAACACCTAAGGCTCTGTAAAGAGAAGGAACATTCTTCTTAAGGAACATCTCAACTACCTGAACAAGAGCTGCGATAACCAGGATGAAAACGATGGTATCGAGATACTCAAATCCGGTAGGAACTAAGATGTACTTATAGAGAAGTCCGGCAACTATAGAAGCGATTGTGATGACGAAGGTAACGGCACCACCCATTCCTACAGCTGTAGAAGTCTTCTTTGATACTCCGAGGAATGAACACAGTCCAAGGAACTGACTTAAAAGTACGTTATTTACGATGAACGCACCGATAAAAATAAGCGCCAGATTTGTCATTTCTCACTCGCCTCCTTCTGCTTTTCCTTGAGGTTTGAAACAGCCTCTTTTACGTTCGGGTTATCAGAATCCATAGAAGCCTCTAGGCTGTCCTCATCATTGCAGAGGCATGAATTCTGAATCGGAGCTAATGGCTTGCCCTTTGCAGCCTGCTTCTCTCTTACGATGTTCATGATAACAACGAGAAGAGCAAGGATAAAGAAAGCACCAGGAGCAAGAACAAAAATAGAGATTGGGGTATAACCAGCTTTTCCAGCAGCCTTGTCAGCTAACGGAAGGATCTGTGCTCCAAAAATGCTTCCTGAGCCTAAAAGCTCACGGACAGCTCCGATGAAGATAAGTGAAAAAGTAAATCCAAGTCCCATACCAAGACCATCAAAGAGTGACGGGATAACCGGATTCTTTGATGCATAACTCTCTGCACGTCCAAGGATGATACAGTTAACAACTATAAGAGGGATATAGATACCAAGTGAATCATAAAGGCTTGGCAGATAACCCTGAATCAGGAACTGTACTATAGTAACGAATGAAGCCACAACTACGATGAAAGCCGGCATACGAACACGATCCGGAATCATTTTACGAAGGGCTGAAATAAGTGCGTTTGAAAGCGCAAGTACGAGTGTCGTGGAAAGTCCCATTCCAAGTCCATTCATGGCAGATGTCGTAACCGCAAGAGTCGGACAGATACCAAGTACGAGGACGAATATAGGATTTTCCTTTACAATACCATTATAAAGTCTTTCCTTTGGGCTATCCATCAATCCTCACCTCCTGCTATACTCTTATAATACTCAAAACCAGCATCTACACCATTTGTGATGGCACGTGATGTTATGGTAGCACCACTGATGGCCTGGATCTCATTGTCACCAGGATTAGACTTGGTTACTGTGTATTTTCCGACAGCAATACCCTTGAACTGATTATAGAATGATGCATCGTCACGAGCCTTAAGACCAAGTCCCGGAGTATCAGATGTATCAGTAATCTTATATCCGTTCATAGTGCCGTCATTTTTTATACCCATTGAAAAAGTAACATTTCCGCCGTAACTCTTGGTTACAACAGTAAGGACATATCCTAAAGCGCTGCCGCTCTTGTCCTTTGCCTCTACACAGGCAGTGATTGAAATATCTTTATAACCAGCCTTCTTAATAAGAGCTGTAGCCTTGTCAGAATCAAAGTCCTTATACGGAGTAAACGATGAGGCTCCGTCAAAAACAGCCATGTAAGCGTCATTTGTTGCCTTAGCAGCAGCTGCCTCTCTCGGCTTAAGTGTAATCTGGTAAACAAGACCTAAAAGGAGACCTGAGACCAATGTGATGATTGTAAGTCTCATGGCATCTTTTACGATTGATTTCTTATCACTCATGCTTTAGCCTCCTTCTTTTCTTTCTTAGCCTTCTTGATACCAAAAGCTCTTGGAATAGTAGCCTTCTCAATAAGAGGTACAAAGAGGTTAGAGAAGATTATAGCATAGGATACACCCTCAGCAGATGAACCGAAGAATCTGAATAATCCTGTCATAACACCAAGGAGAATACCATAGATGATCTGTCCCTTCGGAGTGATAGGGCTTGTGACATAGTCTGTTGCCATGAAGAATGCACCAAGCATAAGTCCGCCGCCTGCAAGCTCACCTACGAGGAAGTTCATATCGAATCCATGTCCGCCAAATATTATTGTAAAAATAGCGAAAGTCAGGATATAGGTACCTGGGATACGAAGTGTAATGACACCCATCAGAATCAGGAAGATAGCTCCGATAACGATGGCTATCATTGATGTCTCACCAATGGTTCCTGGGATATTACCAAGGATCATACGCATTGTATCAACAGATTTTCCAGCCTTAAGTGATGCAAGTGGAGTTGCTCCACCGAAAGTATCTGCATATCCAGGATAGTTCGAGAAATCAGTCATAAGCCCTGCAAATGAGATAAGCAGGAAACATCTGGCGCCTAAGGCCGGGTTCATGAAGTTCTGACCTAATCCACCGAACAGCTCCTTAACGATGATGATGGCGAAGGCACCACCTAAGATGCCAAGCCAGATTGGAGCAGAGCTCGGAAGGTTTAACGCTAAGAGAAGTCCCGTAACAACAGCTGAAAGATCTCTTGTAGTATTCTTTCTGTGTACTATTCTGCAGTAGATGTACTCTGAAAGTACACTTGCAGCAACAGTAGTTACGATGATCAGTAAAGCTCTGATACCAAAATTAAAGATACCGAAAATCGTAGCCGGCATTAAGGCTATGATAACATATAACATGATACGCTGGGTATCATCCTTTGCCCTCACATGAGGTGAGGAAGTAACATTAAGCATTTTCTTTTCTTCCAATTCGCTCACCTCACTTCTTATCCTTTGCTGCCGCAGCAGCTTTCTTCTTATCTGCTAAGACCTGTTTCTTCATGGTCTTTATGTACTGGGCAAGAGGACGTCTTGCCGGGCAGCCGTAGCTGCAGCTTCCGCACTCTACGCACTCAAGTCCATACCACTTCTCAAACTCTTCCTTCTCACCGTGCTCAGCAAAATCAGCAAGTCTTGATGGAACAAGCCCTTCAGGGCAGGCCTCTACGCAGCGGCCACAGTTGATACATGCTGTAGTCTCAAATTCACTTGCAGCATCCTGTGTCAGGCACAGAAGTGCTGATGTAGTCTTTGTAGTAGGAACATCAAGACCATACATGGCAAATCCCATCATAGGACCACCACTTATCATCTTCCTGGCATCGTGAATAAGACCACCGGCAGCATCGAGAAGCTCCTGGAAGCTGGTTCCGATACAGATTCGGAAGTTTCTAGGCTCACATACAGCATCACCTGTTACTGTAAATACTCTGTTCATTACTGGAATGCCAAGCTTTACAGCATCATAGATGGCCATCAGTGTAGCAACATTATCTACTATGCAGCCTGCATCGGCTGGAAGCATTTTGGAATTGATGTCACGACCTGTAACTGCGTGGATAAGCTGACGCTCACCACCCTGAGGATATTTGGTTAAAAGAGGCTGAACAGAAAGTCTGTCGTCATCCTTTATCATCTCAGAAATCTTATCGATGCAGTCAGGCTTATTATTCTCTATAGCAAAAACACCCTTTGCATTCGGGAACAGCTGAAGAACAATCTTCAGTCCTCCGATAAGCTTCTCTGGCTCCTCGACCATCTCACGATAGTCACTTGTCAGATAAGGCTCGCACTCAGCGCAGTTAGCGATGATGTAGTCTATCTGATCAGGATTCTTAGGAGAAAGCTTTACATGTGTCGGGAATCCGGCACCGCCCATTCCTACAACACCTGCATCCTGGATCTTCTTTATGATCTCCTGATTTGAAAGTTTTGTTACATCCTCGGTCTCTTCAAAGCCCGCTTCCATGAAGTTCCCATCGCTTTCAATTACGATGGCATCCACCATGTCACCAGTTGCGGTACGTCGCTTTTCAATGGCTTTTACCGTTCCTGAAACGGAAGAATAGATCGGTGATGATACGAAGCCGCCTGCCTCTGCAATCTTCTGACCGCGAAGAACTGTGTCTCCCTTTGCTACAAGAGGCTTAGCCGGTGCACCGATATGCTGTGATACCGGAAAAACGAGCTCGCCCTGTGGGAGGAGTTCCTTGATAGGCTTTGATTTTGAAAGCTCTTTGCCTTCAAAAGGATGGACTCCGCCTTTAAATGTTCTAAGGCTCATTCAGTTACCCCACTTTCTAATAAAATAGAAATAGATTGATTTTCAATTAGAAAACCTTTCATACGGAGTTTATTATATCACTTTTGCATATAAAAAAAGCTAAACACTTCGAATTTTTTGTACAATTTTACATACCTTACAGCTGATTTTTACATAAAAAAACGCACCCGAAGGTGCGTCATTTTCTTATCTGTTTCCTTTAAAAAGTGTCCCGACCTTTTTGCCTTCAACTATCGAATAGAGGGCATCTGGATGAGCTCCATTCGTTACAATAGTGCTGATTCCCTGGGCAGTTGCAAGGCGGGCAGCCTCGAGCTTTGTCCTCATTCCGCCTGTTCCTCTCCTGCTACCGGCTCCTCCGGCCAGATCAAAAGTCTCTTCTGTTATATTATCAATCCTGTCTATAAGCTTTGCATCAGAATAAAGCCTTGGATCCTTGTCAAAGAATCCATCAATATCTGAAAAAATAACGAGCTTTCCGGCATTGCAGAGAATCGCAACTACAGCTGAGAGCTTATCGTTATCACTAAACAGGTGCTCTTCTGAATCAATTTCAGTATAACTGACTGAATCATTCTCATTTACGATTGGGATAATTCCCATCTCAAGCAGAGTGTTGATTGTATTCGAAAGATTTTCTTTCTTCTCTTCTACTTCGAGATCGTCCGCGTTGAAAAGTATCTGTGCTACCTGCTGATTGTACTCTCCAAAGAACTTGTCGTAGAGGAACATATTTGAGCACTGCCCGACTGCCGCACAGGCCTGTTTATATCTGAGCTCAGTAGGTTTCTCCTTTAAGTGAAGAGCCGATGCACCTACAGCAATAGCTCCCGATGAGACTAAGACTATATCATATCCCATATTGTGGACATCACTTAAAACAAGGGCGAGCCTGTCGAATTCCTTTAAATTCGGATTTCCAAGCTCATTTGTAAGTGTTGATGTACCGACCTTTACGACAATTCTTTTTTTATTAATCATGGTTATTTTTTAGATGCCTCCATAAGCTTCTGTTTCAGTGTAATCTCAAGCTCATTAAGTTCCTTCTCAGCCTCATGTCTTCTCGCAGAACCATTCTGCTGAATTGAGATGACCTCATCGATAGTGGAGATAAGAGTCTCATTGGTATGCTTAAGAGTTTCGATATCTACAATGCCGCGCTCAGCCTCCTTTGCAGATTCTGTAACAGCAGTTTTGAGCTTATCAGCATTTTTCTTAAGCAGCTCATTTGTCATATCGTTGACCTCACGCTCAGCGCGGGCAGCCTGGTTGGAGTGCTCCACTCCGAGAGCGATTACCATCTGGTTTTTCCAGAGAGGGATGGTATTTACGATAGTAGACTGAATCTTTTCAGCCATCTCTGTGTCTGCTGACTGAACGAGCCTGATCTGTGGACCGGTCTGAAGAGCGATGTTTCTGCTGAGCTCAAGGTCATAAATCTTCTTCTCGAAGCGGTTGCACTTATCAGCTAAATCCTTTGCCTTCTGGGCATCCTCAGGAAGTCCCGAGGCCTCAGCCTTCGCCTGTAAATCCTTTAATTCATTATTTCTTACCTGCTCGAGCTTCTGCTTTCCAGCAAGGATATACATCGTAAGCTCCTTAAAGTAGCTCAGGTTCAGATCGTACATCTTATCGAGGATATCAATATCCTTTAAAAGAGTAACCTGATGCTTTTCAAGCTCGCGGGAAACTGCAGTGACATTGGTTTCAATAGATGAATATTTCGCTTTCAGTGCCGTAAGCTTATTGGTACTCTTTTTGAAAAATGCCTTAAGTCCCTTTTCATTTTCCTCGATGTCAAAGCCCTTAAGCTGAGTCACAAGACCGGTGAGCAGGTCTCCCACCTCACCCATATCGTTAGTCTTAACCTTCTCAATAGTAGACTGTGAAAAATCAGCAAGCTTTCTCTGTGTAGCAACACCATAGTTCATGACTGCAGCAGAATTTGTGATATCAATCTTATCAACAAAAGCGTTTATCTGCTCCTTTTCCTCAGGTGTCAGCTTAGCTGACTCCTCAAGGTCACTCTGAAGCTTCTTTTCATCTACTGGTGCTGGTGTTTCTGGAGCCTGCGGTATATCATCCGCGCCAAACTCGAGTGTGATTCCGGTGTCATTTTTCGTTTCTTCCATTTTTACCCTTTCTTCTGGTCGTTTACAAGACCATCCTGTTCCATCATCTGCTTCATAACATTGATATCAGATGAAATGTCCATAGCATCCTCCGAAAACATCTGATCAAAAATCTTTTCACAGGCGCCGTTTATCATATCAAGCGAGCTTTCAATCTCACTCTTGATCTGGGAGATATTTGCAGTATCAGGGTTATTTTCTGCATCTGCGTATGCCTGGACAAGCTTCTTTGTTGTAGGCAGGTAATAGTCGAGAAGCCTGTGCAGGTCAGGCGCCTTCTGTGGCCGTCTCCTTACTTCCGCAAAAATCTTTCTGATAATCGACTCAAGCTTATCAAGCTTTTCCGAAAGACTCTCATCAGGAATGATATCATTCAAGTGATGAAAATCAGCTATATACTTCTCACCCTGGGCTATTACCTCTTTTGCGTCCTCAGGGAGCTTTTCATCAGTTGCCTCAGAAGCCTTCACCCTCTGCTGATTTTTCTCGTAATCCATGTAATAGCGGTAAGCGTAATCCGAGAGAACTATTACAGTCTCCTTCTCATCTAAGACAGCCTTTGGCAGGTAGCCTGCTTTTTTAAGGGCATTAAGCTCAGAAATAACCTGTTCCTTGGGCTCTCTGGTCTTAAGGCTCAGCTCATCAATGGTCTCATACTCATCGGAGCCTATGATAGACCTGTATTTCTCAAAATCAGAGTAAACCTTTAGGGCCTTTTTAGTACGTGAGTGCAGAATCAGAAGAATAATATCTGCAATAAGGCAAAAGGTTCCTACTGCAAAAAGTACGACACTATTAATAAAGAGTCTGCCTGCAACAGACGGTATCAAAATCAATGTAAAAATAACAAGAAAAACAATCTCGACTATATTTGCCGATTTAAGACCAATGCCATCCTTTAACGGATGCATAAAATCGGTCTTATGTTCCTTTCCGATTGAATTTCCATTTGTTTTTTTATAAGGATTTTCCTGAGTATATGAGCTGCTCTGATTATAGCTCTGAGTACCACTATTGTGGTATTCATATCTCTCGTGGCTTTCTCTATAGACAGACTGTCCCCTTTGAGCTGCACTGTCCATCACCTGGCGCTGGATTTCCTTTAGCTGCCAGTTAATATCAGAGCTTAAATGTGAAAAATCACCGCTGGAAACAGCATTGTTTACGCTGTTCATCAGATCATTTCCGGCCTGCTTTAAACTGTCTCCTATTCCCATATTTTTCCTTTTTGTAAATTAAAATTTTTTCATTAATTAGAACCTGTATGGTATAAGCTGCCACACAAGTCAATCCAAATCTTATTCTATCTGAAACTGACTTTTTCGTCAATTAAAATCCAAGTATCCTGTTTACTGCTGTCTCATTGAAGCGGATAGTCTTTTTTCCGGTTGCCTCTATCTCATACAGAGCATGTGCTGCCAGATGCTCGGCAGCCTGCTCGAGGTCACGGCATCCTGGTGTATTGTGAAAGTGCTCAATGATCCTGTCAATTGCAGCCTCAGTAAGAGAACACTCCTCAGGTTTCATTCCGAGGTGCCTTAAAATCTTAGGCATAGAATAATCTCTGAAAATTATCTTCTTTTCCTTCGGTGAATAGTCAGGAATCTCAATTACAGCAAACCTGGAACGAAGAGGACCACTGATTTTTGAAATATCATTTGCCGTTGCTATAGGATAGACTCCGTTAGTAGGAATTGCGCACTCCATATAGTTATCTGTAAAGCCCAGGTTATCAAACAGCGTAAGCAGAGAATCAGCAGAATTACCATTCGATGTATTTGTATCAGCTTTGTCCAGCTCATTTATGACAAAGACGACATTTGAAGAACCAGCCTTCACAAAGGCATCCATAATTCTTCCGGTTCTCGCGTTTACATAGATTCTTGAGCTTCCTGTAAGAGCACTCGGGTCACGGACAGTGCTCATATCAAGAACTGCCCAGGGCATCTTAAGAATCTTTGCAACAGCATAGGCTATCTGCGATTTTCCTGTACCTGCAGGGCCTACCAGAAGAAGTCCATAGAAAGGCAGCGTATGAGTCCTGTTTATCTGAATAATAGTCTCGATTACCCTCTGTTTTACCTCTTCAAGTCCATAAAGTTCCTCATCAAGTATTCTCCTGGCCTCATGAGGATCGATTGGTTCAAAGAAAGATGTCTTCCACTGTACACTCATCATAAGAGAAAGTGCATGCTGGGCATGTCTCTTTTCATCGGCTCCTATCGTATCATCATCAAGAAGACGCAGAGTAGCGTGAGCCCAATCACGGATATTCTCAGGAAGAGTTTCTTCCGTACATCTGACATAATCCCTTAAATCCGGAATCCTTGTAATAGAGAAAGTCCTGTCACTGTCGGGATTCTGTGGGACTATCTGTGAGGTACGAAGCCTCTCCACCATTGACTTTATCAGATTCTCAGAGACTGGCTTTAAGGAATCACTTTCCATTGCCTGTCCGGCTCTGATTTTATTTACATAAAAACTGTCCCCGGAATTTTTTCCAGTAATTTTTATAGCATAATGTGTCTCTGAAAAATAATCGAGAAGCTTGACATAACGGACATCCAGGGCTTTCACATCCAGTGAAAACAGCTCTTCGTCAATCTTATACTCAAAAGCATAAGATGAATCCGACTTTGAAAAGCCTCCGGTTATTTTTTTAAGATCTGGCTGCGCTGGCTTGGATAATACCATTAGAATATCAGTATTCTCTATAGCCGGAAGAAGCTGCGTAGTTCTTGCTTTATCCTGTGATACTTCAGCTCCATCATTTCTTACAAGAAGTCCAAGCTTTATATAGCTCGAAAGCACAGCATCTATATCAGCACTGCTGATATTATCATGATTTTCTTCACGAAGCTGCTTCCAGAAATCGTAAAGCTCTTTCTTCTGGTCTTCATCGATAAATGCTGCAAAATCCAGCTGCTTATACTTTAAAACGTCTTCAAACTCAAGACTTCTCATTACTGAATATCCTCTGTCAGGTCTCTGTCCCTGAACATTTCAAATGTCTTCTTAGGATCAATCTCACCCTTGTATATAAGGTCTAAAAAAATATCATCGAGCTCTGGATCAAACTGTGTTCCACGACCTTTATTAATCTCTTCTATGACCTGGTCCATATCGAGCGCACCACGGTATACCCTGTTTGCTGTCATAGCATCAAATGTATCAGCAACAGCAATAATCCTGCCATAGAGCGGGATATTTTTGCCAGAAATGCCTTTTGGATAACCTTTGCCATCGTATCTCTCATGGTGATACAATGCGCCCTCTGATACATGCTCTACCATAGTAAAACCCTTAAGGAGATCTGCTCCGGCAGTAGTATGAGTCTTCATGATTTCATACTCTTCAGGAGTAAGCTTATCAGGTTTATTCAGGATAGCGTCAGGAATAGCTATTTTTCCGATGTCATGAAGCAAAGCTGCCTTCTTGATATTCTTGGTTTCCTCGTCAGAGAAACCATAGGCCTTCGCAAGCTTAGCTGAATAGTAAGCCACTCTATGGCAATGCTCTCCGGTATTCCTGTCTTTAAGGAATAGAGCCTTCGCCATAGCGAGAACTGATTCATTTCCCATGGCTATCTGCTGTTTTGCTATCTCAAGCTCAGCCTCTGCCTTAGATGTCTTCCTTCTGTATATCTCATAAGATATAAAAAGTATAAGGATAACAATTATTCCAATCGATTCAAAAACAGTCAAAAGATGAAACCTGTACTCATTAAACAACTGGTCCAAAAGTATCATATCCCGCTCTGCTGTCATAGCATATACCCCATAAGCTCTTTTACTAATTTAAGGTTACTCTGTTGCCAGCTTCTTGACAGAAGTCATTGCATCTCTGACCGGCTTAATAGCTAAAAGGACCAGAGTAATACCTGCTTCTGCTCCGAGGTAGATTCCGTTATATACGAGTGAATAGAGAACCGGCCCGAAAAATCCGGTGAATCCGTAGTCTGATGCATACGATCCAAAGAAAATAAGTCCCGACAAAAATGCGAAGAAATATCTGCCAATAACTGCAAGAATATACCCCTTTACCAGGCCATTCTTTGAGTTATGGAAAACTCCAGAAAGTCCTAAAGCTCCGAAGGCAAGAACATAATCTACAATAGGCTGGACCGGATTAATGATATATGGCCATAATACGAGCTGAAGAATACCATAGGCTACAGAAGCTGTAATTCCAGCTCTGGTTCCGTACCAGTAACCGACAAGGGTTACAAATAGCATTGAGAAAAGTGTCAGTGAACCACCCATAGGGAATTCAAAGATTTTGATCATTGAAGTAACAGTTCCTAGTGCTATAGCTACACTTGAAAATGCAATCTGCTTCGCTGAAGCCTTTCTGCCTCTTCCTGTAAGTGCAGCCCCTATTATAAGGATTGCCAGAAGAACAGCTACTAAAAGTACATAACCTGCCATTGTAGGCATATATGATCCATCAGCTTTTGAATAATTAAAAAATATAGACATTTATTTTCCTTTCAAAAATTTTAAATTCATTATGATATTATACATTATTATTGTCAAATAATCAAAAAAAAATTAAAATTTCATAAAAAAAGCGGAAGACTTCTGCCTTCCGCCAAAAATATTTTATTTCTTACGTCCGAATGGACCTCTGGCTTTTTTTGACTCACTTACTGTGCCTCCACAGGCATCATCAAAACTCTTGAGTGCTGCCTTTTGAGAGGCATTAAGTGTACGTGGTACAACGACATTCAGTGTCACATAGTGGTCACCACGGACATTTTTATTACGGATAGTAGGGATACCCTTGCCACGGAGTCTGATCCTTGTACCTGGCTGTGTACCTGGCTTTACTTCGTATTCAACCTTACCATCTATAGTATTTATTACGATATTTGAGCCAAGTGCTGCCTGTGCAAATGAGATAGGAACCTCCGAATAGACATCATAGCCATTTCTGTGGAACTCATCACTTCTGGCAACTGATACCTGAACCAGGAGGTCTCCTCTAGGGCCACCATTTATGCCCGGATCTCCTTTGCCACGAAGCCTGATACTCTGTCCATCATCAATACCTGCAGGAACATCTATAACAATTCTCTTTTTCTGAGCCTTGTACCCGGTTCCATGGCAGTCAGGACATTTATCTGGAATAATCTGACCAGTACCTCCACAGTCAGGACATACTGTCTGCTGCTGAACCATTCCAAACATTGATCTCTGTGTTGTAACGATACGTCCGGTTCCGCCGCACTTTGTACACTTTACTTTACTGGTGCCAGGCTTACATCCGCTGCCACCGCAGGTAGGACAAGGATCCTTAAGAACCAGTTCAAGCTCCTTTTCACAGCCGAACGCTGCCTCTTTGAATGAAATCCTGATAGATGCTCTGACATTTGCCCCAGGCATAGGGCCATTTGAAGCACTGCTTCTTGAACCTGTACCAAAGAAATCTCCAAATATGTCTCCAAATCCACCGAAGATGTCTCCAAAGTCCATATTGTTGAAATCAAAGCCACCGCCGCCGGCACCTCCATCAAATGCAGCATGTCCGAACTGGTCATACTGCTGACGTTTCTTTGGATCAGACAGAACGGCGTATGCTTCTGAGGCTTCCTTAAACTTCGCCTCAGCATTTTTATCCCCGGGATTCATATCGGGATGATATTTCTTTGCCAGCTTACGGTATGCCTTTTTTATGGCTTCCTCATCGGCATTCTTATCTACCCCGAGAACCTCGTAGTAGTCTCTTTTCTGTTCTGCCATTTTGTTCCTTTCCTTATCAGGGACTAGGGAACAGGGATTAGGGGATAGGGACTGTTCTCAAAAATCAGACCTGATCCCTATCCCCTATATCCTATATCCTATCCCCTTAATTAAACTTCTTTAAAGTCCGCATCAACGACATCATCGCCGCCATTATTTCCGTTATTAGTACTGCCTGTATTAGGCTGTGGACCTGCACCTGCTCCTGGGTTAGGACCTGCCTGTGGGCCGCCAGAAGCTGCACCGGCTGCCTGAGCGTTCTCATACATCTTTGAGAATACCTTCTGTGCTGACTGCTCGAGCTTCTCCTTAGCGTTCTTAAGCTCAGCTACATCGGCATCGCTCATATCCTCTGGCTTCTGGAACTTGTTAACGAGATCCTCAACAGCCTTAAGGTCTGCCTCAACTGCGCTCTTATCTCCAGCATCAAGCTTGTCGCCTACCTCATCAAGAGCCTTTCTTGTCTGAACAGCAAAAGCATCAGCATCATTTCTGGTATCGACAGCTTCCTTACGCTTCTTATCCTGAGCCTCATACTCAGCTGCTTCCTTAACAGCCTTATCGATTTCCTCATCGGACATATTACTTCCTCCGGTGATTGTGATATGCTGCTCTTTTCCTGTGCCAAGATCCTTAGCAGAAACAGTTACGATACCATTTGCATCGATATCAAAAGTAACCTCGATCTGTGGAACACCTCTTCTTGCTGGTGGGATTCCGTCGAGACGGAACTGTCCAAGTGACTTATTATCACGGGCGAACTGTCTCTCACCCTGTACAACGTTGATATCAACGGCTGTCTGGTTATCCTCTGCTGTAGAGAAGATCTGGCTCTTCTTTGTAGGGATGGTTGTGTTTCTCTCAATAAGGTGTGTAGCGATACCTCCCATGGTCTCGATAGAAAGTGTAAGAGGTGTGACATCGAGAAGAAGAACCTCTCCTGCTCCCTTATCACCAGCGAGCTTACCACCCTGGATGCAGGCACCAAGTGCAACGCACTCATCAGGGTTAAGGCTCTTTGAAGGCTCCTTGCCTGTAAGCTGTTTAACCTTTGCCTGAACAGCCGGGATACGTGTAGAACCACCAACGAGAAGTACCTTTGAAAGGTCAGCTGCTGTAAGTCCGGCATCTCTTAATGCGTTCTGTACAGGGATTGCTGTCTTTTCTACAAGGTCTGAGGTGATCTCATCGAATTTAGCTCTGGTAAGGTCTAAGTCTAAGTGCTTAGGGCCATCAGCTGTAGCTGTGATGAATGGAAGGTTGATGTTTGTAGTAGTAGCGTTTGAAAGCTCCTTCTTGGCCTTCTCTGCAGCTTCCTTGATACGCTGCATAGCCATCTTATCAGTTGAAAGATCAACGCCCTCCTTAGCCTTGAATTCATCGATCATCCACTGCATTACACGGTTATCAAAATCATCACCACCGAGATGTGTATCACCGTTGGTTGAAAGAACTTCGATGACTCCATCACCGATCTCGATTACTGATACATCGAATGTACCACCACCAAGATCATAAACCATGATCTTCTGCTCCTGCTCATTATCAAGTCCATATGCAAGAGCTGCTGCTGTAGGCTCGTTGATGATACGCTTCACATCAAGTCCTGCGATCTTTCCGGCATCCTTGGTTGCCTGACGCTGTGCATCATTGAAGTAAGCAGGTACTGTGATAACGGCCTCTGAAACCTTCTCACCGAGATGAGCCTCAGCATCGCTCTTAAGCTTCTGAAGGATCATTGCTGAGATCTGCTGTGGTGAATATTTCTTGCCATTGATTGTAGGGCCGTCATTTGTTCCCATTTTTCTCTTGATAGAAGAAATGGTATTTTCAGCGTTTGTGACTGCCTGACGCTTAGCCGGCTCACCTACCAGTCTCTGTCCGTCCTTTGTAAAAGCTACGATTGAAGGGGTAGTTCTCATACCCTCACTGTTCTCAATAACTGTAGGCTGTCCGCCTTCCATAACAGCTACACAGCTGTTAGTTGTTCCAAGATCGATACCAATTATTTTACCCATTGTTAATTCCTCCTAAATATGACTATTGTCACTTATAATCTATATAAAAGCCTTACTGAAAATCAGTTGGCAACTTTAACCATTGCATATCTGATAACCTTATCGTTGTATGTGTAGCCCTTCTGAAGGACTTCCACAATCTCCTGCTCTCCCTTATCCTTATCATCGACATGCATCACTGCATTATGGAAATTCGGATCAAAGGTCTTGCCTAAGGCATCTATTTCCTGTACTCCGAGACCATCGAGCGCTGTCTTAAACTGCTTGTATATAGCTAAGATTCCTTTCTGGAAGGCATCATCTGTATCATCAGATACATCCGCCAACCCTCTCTCGAAATTATCGAGAACAGGAAGAAACTTCGCTATCACATCGCCTGCTCCTGCACTGTACATAGAAGCTTTTTCTTTCTCTGTACGCTTGCGGAAATTATCAAACTCGGCCATCTGCCTTAAAACCTGATCCTGAAGAGATTTGATTTTTTCATCCTTAGGATCTGTCTTTTCTTTCTTATCCTTTTTGGATTCAGGCTTTTTTTCGTTAGTCTCCTTTGACTTATCATCAGTCTTTTCTGTTCCGGCTTCTTTTGATTCAGTCTTTTCTTCTGCTTTCTTTGAAGCCTCTTCTTCAGACTTCGGTTCCTTTAACTCTTCGTCCTTCTTTTCTTTCTTTTCACTCAAAACCTTGTACCTCTACTTCTGTTTCTGCTTATCGTCTAATCTCTTCGGCTCATGCTTGGCAGGTATCCTTGATGTATTTACAATATCTGAAAGCTGAGTCTTTAAAGACTTGAGATTTTTCATAACATTTTCGTAGTCCATTCGCTTAGGACCTAAGATACCAATTGTTCCCTTGAAACCTTCACCTAAGTCATACTTGGCGGTGACAAGTGATACATCCGGCATATTCGGTATATCATCACCAATGAAAACTGAAATACCGTTTGGATTTCCCTCATCATCGGTTTCAATCTCATTTATCAGATTCTCAAGCTCTTCCTTATTCTCAAATGTAGAAATCAGGTGGCTCGCCCTATTCGCATCACTAAGTTCAGGATATTTAAAAATATTCGTAGTTCCGCTCGTATAAATCGTGCGGCCCTCGTCCTGCTCTATAGTTCCTGCGACGTTCTGCAGGACATTCTCAATGATATCTGCATATTCCCCAGCCGAGGATTTCATCTTCTGGATAAGTGCGAGGTTGATGTCGTTTACTGTAAGTCCTGAAAGATTAGTGTTCAGAAGCATGTTAAGCTTCAGGAGATCCTCGTTATTAAGTGGAGAATCGATATCAATGATACGGTTCCTGACGGCATTTCCATCCATCACTACTACTGAGAGCAGCTGGTGTTCGTTAACTGCTGAAAGCTGTACGAACTTGACTCTTACACCTGTGATAGCTGGTGCTGAGATCATCGAGGTGTACTGGGTGTTGGCTGCAAGTACATCTACGACCTGCTTCAGCATCTTCTCGAGCCTGTCTGTACGCTGCACGAGCATCTCACTTGTCGCATCCGGCGGAGGAGCTGTCTCCTTCTCGTTCATCAGCTCTGTCACATAGAAGCGGTATCCTTTATCAGAAGGAATTCTGCCTGCGGAGGTGTGCGGCTGTAATATATATCCCATCTCCTCGAGATCGCTCATCTCATTTCTGATGGTCGCTGAGCTGAGGTTTAAATCCGAGCTTTTCGAAATCGTCCTGGATCCTACCGGCTCACCAGTCTCGAGGTAATTCTTAATGATTACATCAAGGATTTTCTTCTGTCTCTCTGTAAGCTCTTTTTCCTCACTCACTGTGCTTCACCTCCTGTCTGTTTATTGTTAGCACTCAAATGATTGGAGTGCTAATATCTACTAACACATAATATACGCTTGTTCGTTCACTTTGTCAACAACTTTTTTAAAAAATAAAAATATCCGGGCGATTTCACTGTCTTCAGGATTTTTTTCTTGTAAAATCGAGTAGGGCGGAATTAACCGCCCTCTCACACCACCGTACGTGCCGTTC
>SAMEA3663052__coassemble_419_pt1 | contig 64741 bp, 62 predicted proteins | sample SAMEA3663052__metabat2_low_PE_012 | metagenome-assembled genome bin SAMEA3663052 (sample SAMEA3663052) | pig gut metagenome | biome: pig gut; feature: pig-associated habitat; material: faeces | place: France | collected 2012 | reverse complement strand
TTCTTTACTGTTCTTGAAATAAAAGGTTTCGAGTTACACTCGAATGATTGATTCTTAGAAATCTTTCAAGGTTGTTTCACTGTTTAGTTATCAAGGTTCTTTGTGTGCTGTCCTTAGCAGCGACAACTTCTATATGATACCAAAGTCATCTGCATTTGTCAAGCACTTTTTTCATTTTTTGAAAAAAATTATCCGCATCGCTTTCTTCAGAACCAACTGCTTTTTGCGGTGCGAGTAGTATAATACCACGATGCCCCGCACTCGTCAAGGGAATTTTTCAAATTTTTTGAAGTTGTATAATTGCATCAATTTTTAATGAAATTCAGACAATTTATACAACTTTATCCGTGGCTTCTTTTATGCTCTTCACCCCAATCAGCTCAACACCCTCAGGCTTCTCATCGAGGCCCTTAAGGTTCGCATACGGAAGTACTACCGTCTTTATCCCCATTTTCAAGGCTTCATTTATTCTCTGGCGAGCCATGCTTACAGCTCTGACTTCGCCCGAGAGTCCTACCTCACCAAAGGCGATAATAGAATCGGATAGCGGTTTATTTTTATAACTGGAGATAATAGCAAGCACCACGCCAAGATCAAGTGCCGGCTCGTTTATTTTCATACCACCTGCGATATTTATATAAGCATCCTGGTCTCCCATCATAAGTCCCATCCGCTTTTCGATTACAGCCATAAGGAGATTAACTCTGTTATAATCCATACCCACAGCAGTCCGTCTCGGCATACCAAAATTCGAATGTGTAGTAAGTGCCTGAATCTCAAGAAGGATTGGCCTGCTGCCCTCTATAGCGCAGGAAATCACAGAACCAGAGCTTCCTACAGCACGACCCTCAAGCAGAAACTCAGATGGATTTTTAACCTCAGTAAGACCCGATGATCTCATCTCAAAAACGCCGATCTCGTCTGTACTTCCGAATCTGTTCTTTACAGCTCTAAGCACTCTGTACGAAGCGTGTCTATCACCCTCAAAGTATAGAACGGTATCTACCATATGCTCAAGGATTCTAGGGCCTGCCACAGTCCCTTCTTTGGTCACATGGCCTACTACGAAGATAGTTATATTCTCTTTTTTGGCAAGCTGCATCAGAGTCCCAGTCGCATAACGGACCTGTGCGATGCTTCCGGCTATACCTGAGGCCTCCTCAGAATACATGGTCTGGATAGAGTCTATAACTACAACAGAAGGCTTAGACGCCTTTATGACCTGTTCTATAAGAGCGAGATCAGTCTCAGAGAGAACTTTTAGTGAATCTGAAAAATCACCGATTCTTAAAGCTCTCATCTGAATCTGCCGAAGTGACTCCTCTCCTGATACATAAAGCACATCGACTTTATCCTGGGACAGATTTCTCATGACCTGTAAAAGCAGCGTAGATTTACCAATACCAGGATCACCACCGATAAGCACGAGAGAACCCTGAACGATACCACCGCCTAAAACTCTGTCAAGCTCCGACATATGCGTGGAGATACGTTTTTCCTCTGAAACAGAAATTTCCGAGAGCGCCATAGGGCGCACCTCGGAAATATCACGAACAGAGACCTTTTTATTTTTGTCTGCGCGGACCTCAGTCATCGTATTCCACTCGTGGCAGGCAGGGCACTGCCCCACCCACCTCGGTGATTCATAACCGCAGTTGCTGCAGAAAAACACACTCGTCTCTTTTTTTGCCATATCAGCCCTTTCTGATAGATACAGACTTTGGCTTTCCGTCAGAAAGATCGATGCTTAATGTAATCTTTCCGCCAAGATTAGTCTTCATGACACCATAATCCTCTCCTGCAGCGGATACCTGATACTCGCTCTCAGGTGAAAGGCCAACAGTAATATCAGTATTCCCCGTTCCTTCTACCTGAAACTCAAGAGAGCTGTCTGTGTACTTCATGTGAGAAACTCTCGTTCCAGGCTCAGACTCATAGACGAAGAGGTCGTTCTTCTCAAGCTTGGTAGTAGTTTTGTAGCTCTTTACATAGAGCAGGTCACCCTTGTACTTGAAATCCTTAACCTTAGTCTTCTCTTCGAGAGTGTAATCTCCAAAAGTAAGTGTTCCGTCTTTTTCACTGATGATCAGATCTTTTTGTGCCATTTTTTCTCCTTTTACTTTTTTCAGTGAACTGTCAGTATTACTAAATAATAGTTTATCATTTTTTACAGAAATAGTCACTACATCACCGGATTTTATTTTGCCTGAAATGATGTCATCAGCTATCACGTCCTCGATTTCAGACTCGATCTTTCTGCGAAGCGGTCTCGCACCAAATTTAGGATCGTATGCCTTGTTGACGATCCAGCTCTTTACCTGTCCGGTGGCTTTTAATGATATTCCTGTGTTCTCCTTCATACGCTTCGAAAGCTCATTTATAAGCAGAGTCACAATCTTTGTCATGTCGCTCTTCTGAAGAGCTCTGAAGTAGACGATTTCATCAATCCTGTTCAGGAATTCAGGTCTGAAGGTACGCTTCAGCTCCTCATCGACCTTAGTCTTCATCATCTCAAACTGGTCCTTTGCGTCATCACCGCTGCCAAAGCCTAAGCTCTTGTGATCAGTGATATCCCTTGCACCGGCGTTAGATGTCATGATAATGATCGTATTCTTAAAGTCCACAAGCCTTCCCTGTGAATCAGTAAGACGGCCCTCATCGAGAACCTGCAGAAGGATGTTGAACACGTCAGGGTGAGCCTTCTCTATCTCATCGAAAAGTAAAACGCTGTAAGGGTATTTTCGGATTTTTTCAGAGAGCTGTCCGCCCTCCTCATAGCCGACATACCCCGGAGGCGATCCGATAAACTTCGAGACAGCGTCCTTTTCCATGTACTCAGACATGTCAACTCTGATAAGTGCCTTCTCATCGCCATAGACCTCTTTTGCAAGGGTCTGAGCGACTAAGGTCTTACCAACACCCGTAGGTCCTACGAAAAGGAAGCTTCCCATAGGGCGTGACGGAGACTTGAGGCCGGCCCTCCCACGACGGATAGCCTTTGACACAGCAGTAACAGCGGCATCCTGGCCGATAACCTTCTTGTGAAGAGTATCCTCAAGCTTAAGGAGCCTCTTCGATTCAGAAGCATTCAGGCTTCCAACCGGAATATGAGTCCAGTCAGAAACTATTCCAGCGATATCATTCTCAGAAAGTACAGGCTTTCTGCCACTCTGTTTTCTCTCAGCCTTCTTCTCAAAATCAGCAAGCCTCTTTTCATCAGCAAGAATTTTCTGATGAGCAGCATTTGCCTCGTCGAGCCTGCCATTTTTAAGATACTCTTCAAGCTCTTTTTCAAGCTCATTCTTCTCCTGTCTGAGTTTATAGGCCTCGCCCTTTCCACCAGCAAAAACGAGTCTCTTTCTCGCACACGACTCGTCCAGGAGATCGATAGCCTTATCAGGCAGGAACCTGTCATGTACATATCTCTTTGAAAAATGAACGCATGCCTTTATAGCTTCGTCAGTTATCTCCACCTGGTGGTGCTTTTCATATACGTCCTTAAGCCCATTCAGAATCTCTATCGTCTGTTCCTCAGTCGGCTCCTCTACCATGACAGATAAGAATCTGCGCTCTAGGGCAGCATCCTTTTCTATACGCTGTCTGTATTCTTTTATCGTAGTAGCTCCGATGATCTGTAGCTCACCTCTGGCTAGCGCAGGCTTTAAGATATTTGCAGCGTCCATTCCGCCCTCTGAGCCTCCAGCACCGATTATCATGTGCAGCTCATCGATAAAGAGCAGGACATTTCCGGCAGCCGAAGCTTCCTCTATGACATTCTTTATTCTCTCCTCGAATTCACCTCTGTACTTTGTACCGGCTACCATTCCAGAAAGGTCAAGAGTCAGGATTCTCTTGCCTAATAATTGTGAAGGGACATTCTGTGAAACTATCTGCTCAGCAAGTCCCTCAATGATCGCAGTTTTACCTACGCCTGGCTCACCAATAAGGCAGGGGTTGTTCTTCGTGCGACGGCTTAAAATCTCGATAACTCTCTGGATTTCCTTCTCACGACCTATAATAGGATCCAGTTCTCCCTCTTCGGCAAGCGTCGTCAGATCAGTAGTAAACTCATCGAGATCAGGATACTCTTCCTCTGCCGCGCCACCATGATTGGCATAGAGTATCTGTCTGAAGGTATCTCCCTCTTCACCCATGGCTTTGAGGAGATTGTTAAATACAGCATTGATATCTATTTCAAGAGAGCTTAAGATTCTGGCTGCACTTGAATCCGGTGTACGAAGTATCGCGAGGACAGCGTGCTCAGTTCCCGCCTCATTCATATCACACATAGAGGCAATAGCACTGGTAGTATCTAAAAGCTGCTTAAACCTTGGAGTGTCCTCATCCTTAGGAACGGGAGCTTTTTTGTCAGTGAGAATCATCATCTCATTAATGACAGTCTCAACCAGCTTCTCTGTCACTCCGGCATCGGAAAGCACCTGACTTCCAATGGAAGGCCCTGTATGCATAAGTCCTAAAAGCAGATGCTGGGTACCAGTATACTGTCCATTTTTCTTTGAATATGTACGAGCGTAATCTATAGCCTTTTTAAGGCTTTTGGTATATTCCATAGTATTTCTTTCTAAAAAATCAGAGGTTATTCAAATCCTCGAGATGAAGCTTTTTCTCAGGTACCACAGGAGTCTTAGGCATTGAAAGTTTTTCCTCTTCCTTTAATCTCTCATAGAGCTTATCAGTCTCATCCTCATCATCTGAAAAATCAGGTTTCTTTTCTGAAGGAGCTTTAACCTGCTCTTTAACATTTATTTTTTCATCATCAAAGTCATCTGCGATATCATCCGGCTCCTCATCCTCTTCGTCATAATCCTTTAATGATGATAAATGACTCCAAACCAGCATAATAACAAGGACTATTATGACAGCTAAAAGAGCGCCAATTATTAATGTGATCCTTCTGTCAAGCACAAGTTCTTTCAGTGAAAAATCAGATGTCGAAATCTCAGGATAGTCCTTAACATCAGCTGCTGTAGAAGTACTATCTGAAACTGTCCCATCTGATGCAGCTGTCGCATCTGAAGCTGCTGTACTGTCAGTACTCTTTGAGCTGTTATCAGTAGCAGCATCTTTTGTCTGCGTCTTATCTGACGTATTATCAGAGGAGGTATCAGCGGCTGCCTTGGTATCATCAGTTGCGGCATTAGTATCAGCAGTTGTTGTATCAGCTGCATCTGCTTCTCCGATATTTATCCTTACGGAACTTCTCGCATATTTATCTGATGAGGCTACAAATCCAGCACTTCCAGACTTTTTGGCAGTGAACGCAAATGAAGCACTCCTGGCATTGATGGAGAGGATATTTCCATTAAGCGTAGCATTTCCCTGACTCTTCAGGGTAACCATCGTTCCATCGTAATGAAGGGAAAGATTCGAAGTCTCGGCTCCGGAAACAGTAACAGTGAAATCATCACCGGCTTTAATGTCACTTTTGGAAATAGAAAGAATTGTGTTCGCGGCGAAGACATTCACCGGAGTAAGCATGAATAAAAATACAGCTGCAATTAATAGACCTGTAGTTTTTTTAATAATCTTCATAATGACCTCCATCCCTCTCTAAGTATAAAAGACTGCCCTTTTATTGTCAAACCTAAATATGAAAGCGGCGTTTAAGCTCGGCTCTTGCATTCGCTCCTCCAAGGAACAGCCCTACTATGAAAAGAAGCACAGATGAAATAAAAGCGACCTCTGAAACGACAGGATCAGTCACCAGATCATAGTGCATAAACACGATAGGGAGTATCGCAAAAGCTATTGAGAGAAGCGGCAGCCAGGTGTAGCTCTCCCATCTGCTGTGGTTTACGAACATCATGATTATGATAAGAACGTTAAAAAGTAAAAGCGCCCCAGGAAGACAGTAATTGAGCGACCATTTGTCAAAGCCGGTTACTACATCGATCATAACTACAAACAGCAGGGCCAGAAGAATCGTAACTGCTATTTTTGCAATGATATGAACGTCCGGGTTGAAGAACAGATAAAACTCGATATAAATGTAAATAAGCGAGCTGACAGCAATAACAGCCCATGGGAATCCCCCATTGAGAAAATTAATCGCCGCGCACAGGAAGCTTCCAGCTACGCAGATCGTAAGCAACAGTCTCAGGAAAAAGGTCGTACGTCTTCTTGCAGCAGTTACGTCCGGGTATCCGTTTACTTTTACAATTTGTTCATTCTCATCCTGCGATAAAACTCCGTTGCAGAGCGGGCACACCTGTGCCTTTTCATCTAATATTGTTATATGGCAGTGAATACATTTTTTACTCATAGAAAACTCCATTCGTCTCCACAGCAGCAACAGCGCCAAGTTCTGAAAGTTTGCGCAGAAATTCCATGATAAGAGTCGTATCAGAAAAAGCTGTTGAGAATGAAAGTGTCAGCACATCCTTAAACGAGGCGATGCCAAGCTTTAAACCCTGCCCCTTTGAAAAAGCAAGGAAGCACTGGAAACTCTCGATATAGTCCTCGTAGACTTCAGGCACCTTTATCTGACCCATGTTCGTGACTGTAGTCGTATTTGCCAGCGCACTTCTGCCATAGATGGCACGAAGGCCCATATTCTTAAGTACAAGCGGCACTGCACGGGCAAGAACTGTCTGCTGACCGGACACATTAAATGAAAAAATAGATTCGAGGTTCTCCTTCGTGATCTGCTTTCTTAAGCTCTCACTTGCTATCTGAACTATCTCCTCAAAAGTATAGTCAGGCTTTGTTGGAACAAACTCAGCTGATACCATAACGAAAAAGTTCTTCGTGGTGATAGAGTTGAAATAAGGGCGAAGATTAACCGGCACTGCGACTCTGACTGGTCTCTTTTCAGAGATTCCAGACTTATATGCCTTATAGGTACTGTAGATAAACAGAGCCACCATAAGCTCGTTTACAGAAACAGAATAAGAATGTGCTATTTTTTTAACTTCAGAGACAGACAGGTGAGCATTAACCACACCAAAGCCATGGTAAGGAAGCCTCTCTCCCTTTATCAGAAAAGCCTTTTTTACCGCGTATGCATAGGAAAACTTCTCAGGCTTTTTATAGTTTCTCAGAAAACTGTCATCACGGTTTAGAGACGTCCCCTCTGAAAAAGAGCCTTTGAGCTTCTCCATCAGCTTCTCGTGTGAAAGACGAAGATACGCAAAGGTAAGCTCCTTTAAAAATTCAAAGCCGCCAGTGCCATCTGCAAGCACATGGAAAACCTCGAGATTTATCCTTCTGTCAAAATATGTGACACGAAACAGGTAACTGTTGTTATCATTGGTTCTTGTGGAACGGCACGGATATGTATGCTCTTCCCTGACTTTAGGAACAGGCTTGTCATTTTCCTCGAGATAGTACCAGAAGAAGCCCTTGCGAAGTCTCTGCCGAAATCCCGGAAAACGCTTAAGCACAAACTCTAAGGCCTCCTGGAGTAAATCTCCAATGACCTTCTCTTTAAGAACAACAGACAGCCTGTAGGTATTCGTCATGCTGTCTGTGGCTATGGCTGGAAAAAGTATCGCCGAATTGTCCAGCTTTTCCCAGTGCGTAATCTTTCGTGACATAATTATCCTTTAACAAAAAATAAAGGCCGTTCCGCAGGGAACGGCCGTAAAACATTCAAAAATCAGACTGCGGTGTTGAAACTCGATGCATTTGATGCAGCATAGTTTCCACTGGAAGTATATAAACTCTTTGTCATCTCAGCAGCACTTAAGGCTGTTGCAGATGTATTTGCTGTAGTATTCGAATCTGAAGTCTTCTTCGTAACAGAATCCGATGTCTTCGTGGTATCTGATGTACTCTTCGAATCAGAAGTCTTTTCAGTATCAGTAGTCTTCTTTGTATCAGAAACTGCATCGTGACCTGATACATGAGCTAACACATCATACCCTCTCGTCTTCTTCGTAGATGTGGAATCCGAAGTACTCGAGGTATTTGAAGTAGATGATGAAGCCTTCTGTGTACCGAAAGTGCTGTAGTATTTCTTTAACAGACGGCCATAGGTGCCGCTGTTTATGCTTTTCATCTCAGCAGCCATCGAATAAAAGCTCAGTGAGCTGCTGCTTCCGCCAAAAATCGTATTGTAAAAGTTTGTCTGAAAACTCATGTTAACCGACTCCTTTCAAGTGATATTCATACTCCTATATCAATTATATCGGTTGGATATCTGCCAGTCAATAGGTTTGATACCATTTTTTTCAAGAAATTCATTGCACTTTGAAAAATGATGACAGCCGAAAAATCCTCTGTAAGCCGAGAGCGGACTCGGATGCGGTGCCTCAAGCACGAGATGCTTTGGATTCTTTACAAGAGGTGCCTTAGACTGGGCATTTGAACCCCACAGCATATACACAAGAGGCCTGTCCTCTGCTTCAACAGCCTTAAAAACAGCGTCTGTAAACTCCTGCCAGCCAATCAGCTTGTGGCTGTTTGCCTGGTGTGCTCTTACTGTGAGCACATTATTCAGGAGCAAAACTCCCTGCTTAGCCCATTCCACAAGACAGCCATTGTCAGGGATATAACAGCCCAGATCATCATGGAGTTCTTTATAGATATTCTGAAGTGAAGGTGGGATTTCTACATCGGGCTTTACAGAAAAAGCAAGCCCCTGCGCCTGTCCCGGCTCATGATACGGATCCTGTCCGATGATAACGACTTTTACCTCATGGAGAGGAGTCAGATGCATTGCATTAAAAATCTCATCTGAAGGCGGATAAACTACATGTGTAGAATATTCCTGCTTTAAGGTATCGTATAATTTTTTATAGTATGGCTTACTGAATTCTCCCTTAACTGCTGTAAGCCAGTCTCCATCCAATCCTGCCATTACATTCTCACCGGGATATCATTCTCATCCAGATATTTCTTAAGATCCATTATATCAAGCTCGTGATAGTGGAAAAGCGAAGCCGCAAGAGCTGCGGAAGCATGTCCCATCTCAAAAGCCTCTTTGAAATCAGCCTTTGAACCGGCTCCACCTGAGGCTATGACAGGAACAGGAACTTCGTCAGCTATTTTTCTGGTTAGAGGGATATCGTAACCAGCCTTTGTCCCGTCGCAGTCCATGCTTGTAAGAAGGATTTCACCCGCACCGAGCTCATAGGCTTTTCTGGCCCACTTGACTGCATCAAGGCCGGTGTCCTCTCTTCCACCGTACTTATAGGCATGCCAGGTGCCATCGATCATCTCCTTCGCGTCGATTGCTACTACAACACACTGCCTTCCGAATTTCTCAGCTGCCTCGGTTATAAGAGACGGATTCTCGATAGCTGATGAGTTGATAGAAATCTTATCTGCTCCGGCACGTAGGATCTCACGGAAATCGTCGACTGTTCTGATTCCGCCGCCTACAGTAAACGGTATAAACACCTGAGAAGCGACTCTTTCTACCATATCTACGACAGTATCCCTGTGGTCGCTTGAAGCCGTGATATCGAGGAAGACCAGCTCATCGGCACCAGCCTTGTCATAGGCCTTTGCAGCCTCGACAGGGTCTCCCGCATCTGTTAAGTGTACGAAGTTTATTCCCTTAACTACCCTGCCGTCTTTTACGTCGAGACAGGGAATGATTCTTTTTGTAAGCATTACTAAATCTCCAGAAAGTTCTTAAGTATTTGAAGTCCGACCTCTCCGCTCTTCTCTGGGTGAAACTGGGTAGCAAAGACATTCCCCTGCTCTACCGAGGCATCAAAAGTGTTCCCATAATCACAGGTAGCCGTGACTATAGAGCGGTCATTCGCAGCCAGATAATAGGAATGCACGAAGTAGACAAAGCTCCCATCAGGTATTCCCTTAAACAGTCTGCCACTCTTTGGAAAATGAATGCTGTTCCATCCCATGTGTGGAACCTTAAGATCTGCTCTCTCCGGGAATCTGATTATATGACCGGAAAGAATTCCAAGTCCGTCGACTCCCTTCGACTCCTCGCTGTCGTTAAACAGGAGCTGTAGTCCAAGGCAGATGCCGAGGAAAGGGATATCCTTATCCTTTACCTCCTTAAGCACCTCAACCAGATGCCTGTCCTTTAAGTGATCCATGCAGTCACCAAATGCTCCAACTCCCGGAAGGATCACATGGTCTGCAGAAAGTATCTCATCCTTATCACTTGTAAGCCTGCAGTCTTTTCCCAGGTATTTTACGGCTTTTTCTACACTTCTGATATTCCCCGCGTCATAATCAACTATTGCTACCATCTGTCGGTGTAAGCCCTTTCTTTTCAAGAATCTCGTTTATCTGCTTAGTATATTCTTTCCTGTCACCAATAGAGTAAAGCTCTGCCGCCTGCTCCTTTGTGACCTCAAACTGTTCAGCTAAAGAATCCTCTATCCTGCTGCCGTAATCCTCATAATAAGATTTGATATCAAGCTTTGAAGCCTTACCCTTGTTCTCTTCATAAATGGCTTCTGCCCTGACTAAAGCATCGAGAGCGTAATCATACTGCTTCTGCTTCATAGCTGATTCATAGATGGAGTATTTGACAGAAAGCTCTCCAGCCAGCTTTGAGCTGTTAAGCATCTTCTTTTCCTGATCAGACAGATCCTTTTCATTCTTTCCGGCAAGACTAGCATATACATCAGCATACTTCTGCTGTGAATAATCGCTGAGTACTGCTTTCTTCTGCTGAGCCTGAGGGAGTACATTTACACCGATAAAAATCAATGCAAAAATAGAAAGTGCCAGAATGCCAAATACCGCAATAACTTTCACAGGAATCACCGGAGAATTATCAACTGGCTTTGGTTTCTTTGGCTTTTTCTCCTTTGGTTTCTTCTCTTTCGGCTCTTTCTTGGCCTTTTCCTTCTTAGGCTTTTTCTCCTTCTTCTGACTGTCGTCCTTAGCCATATCAGCTAAAACTTTTTCATCCTCAGCCGCCATCTCATCAGGAGTGATATCGTGATCTCCGATGATATCGCTGCGCTTTACCTGACCGTCGTCATCATCTTCGTCCTCATTAGCAAAAACAGCTTTTATTTTATCGATCAAACCAGCCAGGAATCCCTTCTTAGGAGGCTTGTCTGAAGGAGTCTTATCTGAAGAAGCTTTTGCTTTATCTGAAATCTCACCATCATTATCCAGATCTGGAACCTCGGACTCGGCTGAGCTCTCGAAAGCGTCACTGCTCTCAGGAAGAACCTCTCCATTCGCATCGGCATCGAGCATATCACCGATATCAGTAAGCTCACCATCACCAGAAAGAAAATCAGACAAATCCTTTCCCTCTCCTGACTCGTCCATCAGATTCACGTCCTTTGCACTGGTATCAGAAAGGTCGATATTGTCAAAATCATCTGATGAAAATTCCGGCTGTAAAAACGGATCATCGTCAATAGATGCTGATGCTTTATCCTCATGCTCAGCTTCTGGTTCAGGCGCTGGCTTTTCCGGCTTCTTTTCATTTTGCTTCTTAGGCTCTGGAGCAGAAGCAGGTTTGGCAGCCTGTTTTTTCTCAGGCAGAATGCTCTCTCCGGCCTTCTCCTTCGCATTTGAAACAATAGACTCAATATTATCCAAAAGATCATCTTTAGGATTCGAATCATCGGCTGGCTGTGGCTTTCCAATACTTGAAAAATAAGGACTTACCTCATCTCCATCCGGCAGTTCCTCTCCATCCCCCTGAGAAGATGCATCAATCTCATCAGGAATATCATCAGCATCTGAGGTATCAGAATCATCAATGGACTTTTCGAAATCGGCCAGAAAATCATCCTCCGAGAGTGCACGTTTAAGATTCTTCCTGGACATGGAAGTTTCACCAACATCAGAAAGTCCTGATTTCTCAACAAAGTCATCGTCCGGACCTATCTCGCGGCGCTTCTCAGCTCTTTTTCTGGTGGCCTTATCATCCCTGTCATAGGACGAATCAACTTCATCCTGAGCTTTATTTATCGAATCCAAAAGCCCGCTTAAGATGTCATCTGTGTCTGGCAAAATGGGCCTCCTCTTAAAATATAGTATAATCTAACAGTATCAATAACAAATAAAAGGCCACATGAACACGCAGATTCATATGGCCTGAAAAAATAATTAATATCAGAATTCCTTGGCTTCTCTTGCAGACTCATACTTGTCTACAAAATCATCAATTGCCTTGACGAGTTTGCCAATCTCAGGCTTTGTCAGCTGAGCATCTGCTCCAACACTCTCACCCTTACGGCGGATGTCGTCATTTATCAGTGAAGAGAAAATAATGACTGGAATATGCTTCATATCCTCGTCGCTCTTAACAAGCTTGCAGAGGCGATGACCATCCATCTTCGGCATCTCGATATCAGTAACGATGCAGTGAACATCATTTAAAATCGTGCCATTCTTCTTCATTTCACAGAGCTTATCCCATGCTTCCTGACCGTTACCATTGACATTCAGATTCGTATAGCCGGCCTTCTTCAGGCAGTCAACTATAAGCTTTGAGAGAAGCGGTGAATCCTCAGCAATCATAACAGGTGACTTCGATCTGTCCCTGACCTTCTCCTCTGATGTCTCTTCTATATCGGAAACCTTTAACGCTGTAGAAGGATTGATGCTTGAAACGATCTTCTCGAAATCCAGAATGACTACCAGATGATCATCGATCTTAATGACTCCTGTAGCTACACCACTGGCCTCAGACGATACCGTAGAATCCGGAGTATTTATGTCCTCCCATGATACTCTGTGAATTCCGAGTACCTGGTCTACATGGAAGGCGGTGTTCAGATTATTGAAGTTGGTAATAAAGAGAAGTCCCTCATTATCCGGATCGTCCGGGTATCCAAGGCATTTTCTAAGGTTAATGACCGAGATGATCGTATCCCTCGGCATAAAAATGCCCTCTACAAAAGGATGTGAATTCGGTACAGGTGTCACATGTTGATAATTGAGAATCTCAATAATCTTCGCCACGTTGATTCCGTAGTAGTTATCAGCCACTTTAAACTCGAGAATCTCTAATTCGTTTGTTCCTGACTCTAATAAGATATTTGTATCCATGTATATAACCTCCCTGGTCTCTTAACGCTGTTTTGACATATCAACATTTATCTGGGATGTAGTATCTCCATTTGTCACAGTATAGACCACCTTTGATGTATCCTTAATAGTTCCTTTCGTGAACTGAAAAAGCATGACCATATTCCGGCTCTGTTTCGCCTTTAAAGTGCCCTGATATGTAGTCAGGTCATTTAAGAGAAGTGTAAGATCGGCATCAACTGTTTCATCGCCATATGCCGCCTGAAACTTAAGATTCTTTGAAGTCATATCGATTTTAATCTTCTTAGCGGTATTGTTCTTAAGCTTCAGCCTTACTACAAGAAGCTCATTTCCCTTATCCGGTGTCAGGTCATAGACATCGTTTGAGCTGTATCCTCCTGCTGTCTGGGCATCTCTGAAAAGAACCGAAACACCATTTATACCAATAGCCTCTGTAAATGTCTTTGTCTCTACAGCTTTGGCATCACTGGAGGTTTCAGCAGTCTGTGTATCCGCAGCCTGATCTGTACTTCCATCTGAAGTAGTAATCTCACCGGAGCTGTCAGTTTCCTGCGTCGCTTTTGGCAGAGCAGTTAGTCCCTTATCCGGGCATTCGTCGTATCTAGATACTATCTGCGCACAGTAAGCAGCCACCTGATCCTGTTCATCCTCTTTTAGCTCAGTGGCCTGGAAGGCACATCCTGAAAGCATGACTGAGATACCCAGAATAGTGGTAGTCAGAATAATACTTTTTCGCATTCATTAGCCTTTCGCAAAAAATAAAATATCTATGTACAATACTACCATTATCATGAATAAAATTCAAATATTTTTATTCGATTTATCAAGATCAAAGTAAAATTCTACACCATTTGTGTGGTTTATAACGCCACACTCCTTATGAAGGTCATCCATAATGGCTTTTACTATCGAAAGTCCTATACCACTGCCACCGTATTCACGGGTTCTGGCTTTGTCGACTTTGTAGAATTTCTCCCAAAGATGAGGTATCGACTCCTCCGGAATAGGATTTCCTGAGTTGAATACTGAAATCCTGTAATCAGTCTCACGCTCAGTAATCTTCACCTCAATCTTCTTCTCATATTCGCAATAGTGTATCGCATTCGAAAAATAGTTCGTGATGACCTGCTCTGTAAAGAACGGATCCGACCATACATAGGCGCTTCCATTGTGAATGAATGATACCTTGATTCCATTCTTGTCAGTCAAAATGCTGTTTGACTTAATTACACCCTCGATAATCTCTGTCACATCGAACCTTTCGAGACTTAGAATCTTCTCTCCATATTCCAGGTGACTCAGGTCAAGAAGTTCCTTAACGATGCGGTTCATTTTTTCAGCCTCATCGACAATGACGTCACAATAGTACTTTCTATCCTCAGCGTTATCGTCGGCTACAGCATCTGAAAGACCCTCAGCATAACCCATAATCAGGGCAAGAGGAGTTTTCAGTTCGTGAGAAACACTTGACGAAAACTCACGGCGCATCTTCTCATTTTCTTCTCTCAAGTCGAGATCACGCTGCAGGTCATTATTTGCCTGAACAAGCTCTTGAATCGTCTTTTCGAGTTTTTCAGAGAGCTCGTTCATGTGTATTCCCAGATCATCGATTTCGTTTGGTTTTTTACCAGGCACATACTTGGCATTGAAATCGAGCTCGGTCATCTGCTTACTGATCTTTGTAAGCCTGACTACAGGCTCAGTTACTCTCTGACTTAGAAAAATAGATACAACCCAGGCAAGCAGGACAGCGATAACTCCAGCTGCCAAAAGTACCCTTGATGTAAAATGCATCGACTGCTTTATTGAGCCAAGTCCAGACCTGATCAAAATCAGATTGCTGTCTGGAAGTGTTCCCCATAGTACAAGGAACTCTGATTCAAACTGAGGATCCTTAAGCTTAAGGATCGAATAGTCAGACGAACTCTTTACCAGCACTCTGTTGTCCTCATCTCTTGATAGCATTGAGTTGTAGAGCTGCCTGATCATCATCGAATTCGAGCCCTGCGAAGAACGCAGGACATTTCCTGAGGCATCACAGATCAGGACCTGAAGGTTCTCATTTGAACATAGTGTCTCGAACTCGTTATTGTAGTCGTCCTCATACAGTTCTCCTGTCTTTGAAGTGGCAGACAGGACATTATAAGCTTTTGCCAGGACATTCTCACGGCGTATTACTGAAAACCCGGTAATAAAGACAGCATTAAAAATAAAACTTACGAGAATGGCAGCAAAAGCGATAAAAACCATATACCGGCTGATCTGCCGGCTTATGCTGTATTTCTTTGTAGTCTTATTTTCCTTTACTTCGCGTACTTGTGACATTTATGCTCTTTGCAGTATTTCTGTGCAGTCGGGTCAGTAGGATCCCAGGTATGCCATGCAGGAAGCTTCCCGATAACCGGCTTCTTAAATGGCTCATACCCCTTCTTTTCAGTAATAGTCACTGAAGTACCCACCTTGCAGTGATCATATATCCACTTAGCCGAGCTTGCCTGCAGTCTGACACAGCCATGTGAGCAGGTAGTACCGAGCTTGTTGTATGCTCTTACCGAAATAGTATTATTACTATTCGGCTGGCTTGAAAAAATAGAGTGGAAGTAAATTCCATCTTTAACTATTTTTGAACACCACTGTCCCCAGCATGGTCCCATCAGCTCATGCCATCTGTACTTTAAGATGATCTTATGGCTTCCAACGGGTGTAGCGTAACCAGGGGAGCAGATAAAGGCTCTGAGTGGATAGTATTCTCCGTTTTTTACTCCGTAAGCTGTAACAAACTGTTTACCCTTGTTTACATATAGAGAGTAAGTCTTAAAGCTGTTCTCATTTACATACTTGGTCGGATTCTCTACCATCGACCCATCAGCATAGCAGTAAAGAACAAGTGTCTTTCCATATACCGGTGAGTTCTTGTCAGTTACTTTTTTTCTGACGGCAGCAACCTTTACACTTACACTTACAGCCTTTGTGAGTTTACCATAATAAGTCTTGCCGTCCTTTATGTAGTAAGCCCTGACACAGTAAATGTTCTTACGGCTGGAAGTGGTGTATTTATCGATATAGGTAATCTTTCCTGTCTTTTTGACAGTAGTTCTTCTGACCCACTTTCCCGCCTTGTTCTTTTTATAGATAGCGTAGCCGGTAATTTTAGCGCCTTTCTGCTTCTTATGCGAAATAGTAAGCTTTACTGTGGCTTTAACCGGTTTTGCCGAAAGTGTGGCTTGTACAACCTTTATGACCTTAATCGCACTTCCTGTATCTGCTACTACCGAACTTCCTGTATTTGCAGAAACTGAACTTCCTGTATTTGCAGAAACTGAACTTTCCGTATTCGCAACAGCTGTATTATTCGAAACTGCTGTCTTTTTCTCAGCAGCTGAAGCCGCAAGTGGTGTAGCATAAAAAAATGATGAAACCGCAAGTACTGTTGCAATTATTTTTTTAAAACTAAATGACATTTATTTATCCTCTACTTCGAATTTGTATCCCATACCCCAGATGGTATGTATATAGTTTCCACAGTCGCCAAGCTTACTGCGAAGTTTTTTGACATGAGTATCTATTGTTCTGGCATCACCGAAATAATCGTAATCCCAGACGCTGTTTAAAATCTTCTCTCTTGAAAGTGCAAGTCCCTTGTTTCTCATAAAGTAAGCAAGGAGATCAAACTCTTTTACCGAAAGCATTATTTCCTTGCCATCAGCTGTGACTGTATGGGCATTCTCATCGAGAACGATTTTTCCGCAGGTGATTTTACCATCGTTCGTACCTGTTACAGCTCCACCGCCTTCACCACGGTTTAAAATAGCTCTGACTCTGGCCACAAGGACCTTTGGAGAAAACGGCTTCGTAACAAACTCATCTGCTCCTGCCGTAAATACTTCGAGAGCGTCCTCTTCTTCTGACTTAGCAGTAAGTATGATCACAGGGACCTGAGAGGTCTCACGGATTTTCTTCAAGGCTCCATATCCATCGAGCTTTGGCATCATCACATCCATAATGATAAGAGCTGTATCAGGATTAAGGTCAAACTGTGCTAAAGCCTCCAGTCCGTCTGCCGCCTCAATGACTTCAAAGCCATCGCGTCTTAAGTAATCCTTAATCAGCTTTCTCATTCTGCTCTCATCGTCAGCTATTAGTATCTTTTTCGCTGCCATAATCCGGTTCCCCTTTCTGTAAATTCTGTTCTTCCTGTAGCAATTTTTCTTCTCTTTCCTTTACTTCGTCTTCACGCTTTGTCAGGTCCTCTTCCCAGCTTGAATACTGATCCTCGATCTTATCCTTGTAATTAAGGATATTAAGGTTATTTGAGGTGGCAGTAATAACAAACATAAAAATAACACAGCCAAGAAGCATAATCGTAAACGGAAGAAGCACGTGAAACTTTCTCTGCCATTTGAGTTTTTGCGTCTCAGCCTCTGTATCCTTTACCTCATTTATCTGAGCTACCGGAATCAGAGGAATTTCTGAATTGTCGATAGAATCAGATGCAATAAGTTCAGACTGAAGACTCTTAAGGAAGCTGTAGCCAGCCTCCGTATCAAAAACCTGCTTATCTATAAGTCCTTTATACGCCTCAAGCTTCTGCTTTTCGTCCAAATGAAGCATTTCTTTTTTCAGATAGGAGATAGCATTCATCTCTTTCCTAGCCTTCTCTGCTACTACCTCATCTGAAAAAACAAAGCCTCCTGCTGTCAATTTCTGATTATCCGGCATACTTCTCCTTTCCGCATACTTATTCTATCATAACAGTAATCGGATATTTTTACAAGAAAAAAAGAGTTCCCTGAGACGCATTCAGGAAACTCTCTATTTGAGTCTTTAAAAAATCAAAGCGGATAAGCCTTATTCTTTATATCTGCCTTGTCTGGATCAACCTTTGTCTGCTGAGCCTGTCTGTACTTAAAGAACTCAGTAGCAACCTGTGGGAACAGAGCGTATGTAAGGACATCCTCATCCTGCTGCTTGTACTGAGCCATCTCTTTTTCGATGTCAGCAAGCTGTGGCTTGATAAGATCTGCAGGTCTGCAGGTGATAGCGTCCTTTGCCTCGTCTCCAAGGCACTTCTTTACGACATCAGGATTGAATGGCATCTCAGTCTTACCATACTTGCCAAGAAGAAGATCCTTTGACTGCTGGGTAACGACCTTGTATCTCTCGCCCATAAGGACGTTAAATACAGCCTGGGTTCCGACGATCTGTGAAGAAGGTGTAACGAGAGGCGGCTCACCGAAGTCCTTACGAACTCTAGGTACTTCCTCAAGAACCTCCTGAAGCTTGTCTTCCTTCTTCTGATCCTTGAGCTGGCCGATAAGGTTTGACAGCATTCCGCCTGGAACCTGGTACAGAAGAGTCTTGATATTTACTCCGAGTACCTTTGTGCTCATGCGGCCATTGTCCAAATACTTCTGTCTGATCGGCGCGAAGTAATCAGAAATCTCTGAGAGAAGGTTAAGGTCAAGACCTGTATCATAGTCTGTATCCTTAAATGCCTGAACCATAACCTCTGTAGCCGGCTGAGATGTGCCAAGAGCGAACGGTGAGATAGCTGTATCGATGATATCTACTCCAGCCTCTACTGCCTTCATGCATGTCATTGAAGCGACACCTGAAGTGTAATGGTTATGAAGCTCGATAGGGATTGAGACTGCTTTCTTTAATGCAGGGATAAGCTCTGCTGCCTGCTTCGGCACGAGAAGACCAGACATATCCTTGATGCAGATGGAATCAGCTCCAAGAGACTCTGCCTCCTTGGCCTTCTTTACCCAGTAATCTGTGGTATAAGGCTCACCAAGGGTAAATGAAAGAGCGATCTGAGCGTGTCCGCCCTCCTTCTTTGCGGCCCTGACTGCTGTCTCGAGGTTTCTCATATCGTTTAAGCAGTCAAATATACGGATGATGTCGATTCCGTTTGCGATAGACTTCTGTACGAAATACTCTACCACGTCATCTGCGTACGGCTTATATCCTAAGATATTCTGGCCACGGAAAAGCATCTGAAGCTTTGTGTTCTTAAATCCTGCACGAAGCTTTCTGAGTCTCTCCCATGGATCCTCATGAAGGAAACGCAGGCAGGCATCGAATGTAGCTCCGCCCCAGCACTCTACGGCGTTGTATCCGACCTTATCCATGACAGGAACGATCGGAAGCATCTCCTCTGTTGTCATTCTTGTAGCGATAAGAGACTGATGTGCGTCACGGAGCACTGTCTCTGTTATCTTTAATGGTTTCTTAGCCATAGTTAGTAATCCTCCTTATACACCAAAGATAGCCATGAATACACCGGCTGCGACTGCCGTTCCGATAACACCTGCTACGTTAGGTCCCATAGCGTGCATCAGAAGGAAGTTCGTAGGATCTGCCTCAGCGCCGACCTTCTGGGATACACGGGCCGACATAGGCACCGCGGAAACTCCCGCAGAACCGATCAGAGGATTTATCCTGCCGTGTGTAGCCTTGCACATGATCTTTCCGACGATGATACCTGAAGCAGTAGCTACTGCGAATGCTACGAGTCCAAGTACGACGATCTTAAGGGTTGAAGCGTTAAGGAAAGCTTCTGCAGAAGTTGAGGCTCCAACCGAAGTTCCGAGAAGGATAACGACTATATACATAAGCGCGTTGCTTGCTGTATCTGTCAGCTGTCTTACCACACCACACTCCTTGAAGAGGTTTCCAAGCATCAGCATACCTACGAGAGGAGCTGTTGTAGGAAGGATAAGGCAGACAATTACGGTAACGACTATCGGGAAGAGGATCTTCTCGAGCTTACTTACCGGACGGAGAGTCTTCATATGGATCTTTCTCTCATCTTCTGTCGTAAGAGCCTTCATGATAGGCGGCTGGATGATAGGTACGAGCGACATATATGAGTACGCCGCCACGGCAATAGGTCCCATCAATGCCGACTGCCCGAGTTTTCCGGCAAGGAAAATAGATGTAGGTCCATCAGCACCACCGATGATGGCGATAGCTGATGCAGCCTTATCTGAGAAGCCGAAAAGAATGGCTAAAAGGTATGCCATATAGATACCAAACTGAGCTGCCGCTCCCAAAAGGAACGATATCGGGTTCGCTATAAGAGGCGAGAAATCTGTCATCGCTCCGACTCCCATGAATATAAGTGATGGAAGAATCGACCACTCATCGAGCTGGAAGAAATACCAGAGCAGTCCGCCGACGCCATTTGAGGTCTCCTGAGGGCTTGCAATGATATCAGGATAAATATTTACCAAAAGCATACCGAATGCGATAGGCACAAGGAGCAGAGGCTCGAAATCCTTTGCAATGGCCAGGTAAAGGAAAACACAGGCCACGAGTATCATTATGAAGTTTCCTACAGTAAGATTCGCAAATGCCGTCTGATGGGCCAGATTACCCATCGTCTGTGCAATATAACTCATTTATGAATCCTCCTTAGAATCAGTCCTCATTCATTGTAGCAAGAAGATCTCCAGTATCTACAGGATCTCCTTCCTTGCACTCTATAGAAGCGACAGTTCCGGCCTTAGGTGCAACAACCGGTGTCTCCATCTTCATGACCTCGAGAACTACGATAGGATCTCCAGGCTTAACCTTTGTTCCAGGAGCTGCAGCGATCTTGAAGACCTTACCCTGAGCTCCAGCTTCGATACGAAGAGAACCCTGAGTGCCATTTGAAACAGGTGCTGCAGGCTTTGGTGCTGCTGCAACAGGAGCTGCGACAGCTGCTGAAGCAGATGCTCCCTTCTCTTCTACGGATACGTCATATGACTTGCCATTTACTGTAATGGTATAATTTTTCATGATATTTTCCTCCTGATCAATATCTTCTCTTGATAGAACGCACCACGAACGAATCCGTAGAAGCGCCTGTAGCGGCTGAAATTGCCGCACTGATAACAGCTATAAGTTCCTCTGAATCTTCTTCTGCAGCCGGTGCGCTGACAGGAGCTGCTGCAGTCTGTTCTGCGCCAGCCCCTGGTGCCTTCTTTGCTGCAAATTTCTTCTGCAGATATGGAATGACATTAAAGCAGTAGATTACAAGGCTGATAAGGATAAGAACAGAAAATACTGTTACCATACCCATAACCACGTTAAGTGCTGCCTTACCCATTGTCTCACCAAGTGAGTATACAGGGTTGAAGTTAATCGAAGTAGGCTTGCTCATGTTATAGGACTTATAAACCATAACGAGCGTTGCATCACGCTTCTCATACTTCATGGTAAGAGTGGTCGTGATATTTTTACCAGCTTTATCTACTTTGAAGCCGGTATAGTTCACAAATGCTCCGAGTCCAGGCTGATTCTCAACAAAGTTCTGGAACATCGTCTCGTACATCTTATAGTCATCATTGTCCGGATCGGCTTTGGCCTGCTTCTGGTAGCTCTCGTAATACTGTTTCAGATCACTCTCTGAAAGAGATACAACCTGACTGGCCAGATTCTCTGACTCAGCCTCAAGCTCCTTTGTAGTTCTTCCGCCATAAGTCGAATTATCTGTAAAACCGCAGGAAGCAAAAGCGAAGACACAGGCAACCAAAGCAAAAATAACGCTTAATTTTTTCTTCATCAGATTACCTCGCTTACTTTGTGACATGCTTTCTATATGCCTCATCGACTTTCTTTGTGAAAAGTACTTCGAATGCATCGATCAGATACTTTCTGATATCTGCGCCATTTACGAATCTGTCAACTACACCGCGTCTTGCTGCGTTAGCTGAGCCTGAAACCTTAGCTTCGAAATCAGCTGCAGAAATACCTGTGATCTTTGAAGCTTCCTTTGAATCCATAGGGCCCATCTCGGCATCAGTGAAAGCAAATACGATGTCAGCGCCTGTAGCATGACTTCCCATAAGAAGAGGTGCTGTAGTATAAGCCTTTGCGATAACAGAAACCTTAGGAACTGTAGCGCCTGAATATGCGTTAACGAACTCAGCGCAGGCAGTAGGAAGTGATGCCTCTGCATGAACTGTAGTGGTAAATCCTTCTGTCTTTACAAGTGAAAGAACCGGAATATCGAAAGCGTCACAGAACTTAACGAAGTCTGCTGCCTTCTTAAGAGCCTTGGTTGAGAGTCTGTCATCAAACTCCTCATCGCCGCTCTTTACGGTGTTTCCGAAAGCACCGACTGTCATACCATCAAGCTTTATGAAGCCTGTGGTCATATCCTTTGCGTACTCACCCTTTACTTCGATAAAGAGCTTTCCATCTGAAATCTGCTTGAATACGTCAGCCGCATTCTCGTATGAAGCTCCTGCTACATCTGCTGCTCTGTTCAGATCATCTGTACAGTCATCGATGCAGCCTTCCTCGATATTGCTTCCAGGAAGGATAGGTACAAGAGCTCTGATAGAAGTGAGGACATCTGCCTCTTTTCCAGTACCATCGATTCCGCCGCCAACTGTGCTTCTGAAAGCGTATGCTGAGGTATCTGTGTCCTTGTTACCTGTAAGGGTATTAGGTGCATTGAAAAATACCTTTGCATCATCTGTCATGTAAGTAAAATCAGCGATTGAGAGAAGTGCTGAAAGTCCGCCGCCGCAGTTTCCAAAAACTGCCATAATCTGCGGAATAACTCCACTTGCCTCACTGGCCTTAGAAAGTATGCTTCCAAGAGATTCTATAGCATCGTATGATTCCATAAGACGGACACCTGTGCTGTCTAAAAGTCCGATAATCGGAGCTCCGACTGCGAGTGCCTGCTCATAGGTGCGAAGAATCTTCTTAGCGTGCATTTCTCCGATAGAACCGCCAAGAACTGATGGCTCCTGGGCAAATACGAAGACGAGATTTCCGTCGATCGTACCATGTCCTGTTACTACTCCATCGGAAGGGGTGTCTTCTGCTGCCTGTGAAAAATCCGTATTACGGCCTGTTATCTGAGCGCCAAGCTCTACAAAGCTGTTCTCATCTAAAAGGCTCTGGATCCTTGAGACTGCAGAAAATACTTTTGCCTCACTCATAGTTTTTTCCTCCAACGTCTGTTTATATGTTCCGCGAAAAAATCGCAACTAGGGTTTATGATAACTCAATTCAATATATTTAGCAAGTAAATTATTGTTAAATACTAGATATCTATTGTCTCCTTCTCTGCTTCCTCGGCAGCCTCTTTTTTGAACTCTGCTATCTGCTCATCTGAAAGCAGTGGAAGCGAAGAAAGTGACTCTATTCCAAAGACTCTTAAAAATTCCTCTGTTGTACCAAAAAGTATGGGGCGACCCGGCGCGTCCATCCTTCCGACCTCCTCTATCAGTTCGTACTCCACAAGCTTGTTCACTGAGTGGTCTGAGTTTACGCCACGGATTTTTGCAATAGCTGACTTCGTGACCGGCTGCCTGTACGCGACTATCGAAAGTGTCTCAAGAAGTGCGTTTGTAAGAACTGCCTTTTTAGGCTGTTTTGCGATTTTAATAAGAGATGGATAGATATCTCTGGCCGTGCACATCTGAAAGCTGTCCTCATATCTGACAAGCCTTATGCCACGGTCCTCATTTTCATACTCTTTAGAAAGCTCCTCGGAGGCCTCTATAATCTCCTTTTCACTTACCCCAAGTGCCTTTGCAGCAGTCTCTGCGGAAAGGCTTCTTCCGAGGGCAAAATAGATTCCCTCGAGTTCTTTTTTTAATTCATCTGTGACCATTATGCTACCTGTGATTCCATTTCTATGTCACCGAATATCTCTTCCTGTCTCGCCTTTATCTGCCCGGTCTTCATCAATTCGAGCACTGCGAGGAAGGTTACGATGACCTCAGTCTTTGAGGTTGTACCTTCAAAAAGATTCTTAAATGAAAAATGACTGTGATTTCTTGCAAAATCAAGAAGTTCCCCTGTCTTTTTTTCAAGAGATACCTTCTCTTTTTTGATAGAGCCAAACTTTGATCTGATAGGATCGACCCTCTCCTTCTGCCGCCTTAAGACCTCATTAAAGACTTCGTTTAATTTTTTAAGGGTGATACCATCGAGAAGCTCATCAGGACTGACCGGTGCCTCGTACTCTCTTACCTCTTTAGGTATTGTCGGATCCTTGTAGAGCACAAGGCCTGCTGCCCCCTCGCGCTCCTTAAGCTCGGCGGCGAGCTCATGATACATCTTGTACTCGAGCAGAGCCTCGACCAGCTCCTGTCTGGGATCAACTTCCTCTTCCTCTTCGTCCTGCTTTTTCTTCTCCGGAAGAAGCATTTTTGCCTTGATAGAAAGAAGAGTCGATGCCATCACAAGAAATGCGCTCATAGTATCGAGGTCAGTCTCCTCCATCCTGTCGAGATAAGCCATATACTGGTCAGTAATCACTGCGATAGGAATGTCATAGATGCTTACCTTGTTTTTTTCGATAAGATGTAAAAGAAGCTCAAGTGGCCCGGAAAAGGCTGGAAGCTTTACATCAAGAGCGTCTTCCATCACGCCCTCCCTGTCGAGCCGAATCCGCCTCTCGACTCTGTTCCTAAATGGTCTTTTTCTTCAAAGACTATCTCAGGCTGATGCTTAAAAATCCTGAACTGACAGATTCTGTCGTTTACGGAAATATGAGTATCTCTTGTAGCGAAAACCGGCATCATCAGCACGTCGTCATCTCCGCAGTAGCTCTCGTCTACTACACCGATTCCATTTGACTGTAAGAGTCCATAGTTCTTAAAGGTAGATGACCTCGGCGCTGTTATCATCTCATACCCTTCAGGCAGCTTGACGGAAATGCCTAAGTCGATAAGAGCAAAATCGCCCTTCTTAAGGTCATAGTCCTTAGCAGCGCGGAGGTCGATCCAGTCGCTCTTGCCGTCGATGTATTTTAATTTTTCAATCTTATCTGTGTGATACTTTATCTGAATTGTCTCTTTCATTCCCAGTTGTCTTCCTTCATCTCATTCTTTTTGTCTCTGCACATCAGATCGTGCACGGCATCCTTTGCACTCTTTCCGTCGAAGAGCACTCTGTTTACCTCGGTTATGATAGGCATCGAAACCTTGTACTTCTTGCCGAGCTCAAACGCGGCCTTAGCCGAATAGACGCCCTCAACGACCATATGGATCTGCTCCATAGCCTGCTTTACAGGAACTCCCTGTCCTATAAGCTCACCAGCTCTGTGGTTTCTCGAATGTATTGAGGAGCAGGTGACTATCAGGTCTCCAATTCCTGCGAGCCCGAAAAGTGTCTCCTTTCTTCCGCCCATCGCCACAGCAATCGCTGTGATCTCACGGATGCCTCTTGTGATAAGAGCGGCTCTCGCATTGTCACCGTTTCCAAGCCCGTCAGACATTCCTGCCGCAAGAGCGATGACATTCTTAAGCGAAGCGCCGACCTCTATTCCCATCACATCAGAACTCGTATATACTCTCAGGTTCTCATTCATGAAAATATCCTGAGTCCTTTTGGCGAGATGCTCATCGCCTGCGCCTGCGACAAGGACTGTAGGGAGCTTTTTAATAACCTCCTCAGCGTGAGATGGACCTGAAAGCACTCCTACATCAGCGCCCGGGATTTCCTCTTCTATGATCTGTGTCTGTGTAAGAAGGTTTCCCTCCTCAATGCCCTTTGATACAGAGACATATCCTACTCCCTCTTTAAAAAATAAACGCACCTTCTCAGCTGTGGCTCTCGTCGCAGTCGATGGAACCGCAAATACCACGAGTTCACTGCCGTCGCAGGCCTCACCCAGATCATCAAAGAAGTCTATTCCATCCGGATAGAAATTACCCGGAAGCTTCTCTATACGGCGGTCAGCTTTCATTTTTTCAACTGCTGAAGGATTGTGGGACCAGACCTTTACGCTGTGTCCGTTCCACGCCAAAATAGAGGCAAGGGCGCTTCCCCAGCTGCCCGCCCCTATTATCGTGACCTGTGCCATTTATTTTTCCTCCTTCTTTTTGTGATGGAACGAGAATTTGTTTTCGCAGCCAGTAGCCAGCCGGTGGATATTCGATTTGTGCCTGTACACTGCTAAGGCTCCGACTACAAACGAGAGAATTATCACCTCAGGCGCCTGCTGCATGGTAAAGGCAGTGTGTCCTGTAAGAATCGCAGCCATAGCCATGAATGGGAATGAAGCTGCGCAGAGCAGAGAGCCTAAAGACACGTAGCGGCTTATTGCTACAGTTATTACAAACAATGCAAGCTGTGGTGCGACTATTATAGGATAAGCTATGATAAAAAGTCCAAGAGAGGTGGCTATGCCTTTTCCACCCTTGAAATGCATGGTTATAGGGAAATCGTGTCCAATGACCGCGCCAAAGGCTGCGTAGAACATCGCAAGAGCCCGCATCCCCGGTGAAAAATGCCCTGCTACAGCTCCCATTATAAGAGCAGGAACCACGCCCTTTAAGCAGTCAAACACCAGACAGAGCGCGCCCTGGAAATTTCCAAGAACTCTTAGGGTATTAGTCGTTCCGATATTTCCACTGCCCTGCTTTGTGATATCTACATGCTGGATTTTGCCCATGATGTAGCCGGATGGGATATTGCCGAAAGCGTATCCGATTATAAATGCCAGAAGTCTAAGCATTACTCGTCCTCTTTTCTCTGCCTTACGATAAAGTGAAGTGCTGTTCCGTCAAAGCCGAATGCATCTCTTAACCTGTTCTCCAAATATCTCAGATATGAAAAATGCATCAGGTTCTTGTCATTTACGAATATAACGAAAGTAGGCGGCTTGACGCTTACCTCAGTCGTGTAGAAAATCTTCAGCCTGCGCCCCTTGTCTGTAGGTGGCTGCTGCATAGCGACTGCCTCTGCGATGATCTCATTTAATACACCTGTCTGGATACGAAGATTCTGGTTCTGGATTACCTGATCTATAAGGGTGTAGAGGATATTTACCCTCTGTCCGCTCTTGGCGGAGATAAAGACGATCTTCGCATATGGAATGAATGAGAGAGTCTGACGGATCTTATCCGTGTGCTCCTTAATCGTATGGTTATCCTTTGCTATGGCGTCCCATTTGTTTACAGCAATGATTATTCCCTTTCCTCTGTCGTGGGCGATTCCGGCAATCTTTGCATCCTGCTCCGTAACACCCTCTGTCGCGTCTATCATCATGATAACGACATCGGATTTCTCAACGGCTGCAACTGCGCGGATAATAGAATATCTCTCGAGGTCCTCTTTTATTTTACTCTTGCGTCTTAGGCCTGCGGTGTCGACAAAGATGTACTGCTGCCCGTTGTACTTTACTAAAGAATCGAGGGTATCTCTCGTAGTTCCTGCGATATCAGATACTATAGCTCTCTCTTCACCTGTAAGTCTGTTTACGAGAGAGGATTTGCCGACATTCGGCTTTCCGATGATAGCGATTCGAGGAATGTCGTCATCGTCCTCATTTGAATTTCCTGTAGGGAAATCCTTGCAGACAGCATCGAGCATGTCTCCGAAGCCAAGGTTTGAGGCAGCTGATACCGGGTATGGATCACCGATTCCAAGATTGTAGAACTCGTAGATATCGTTGCCCTGCTTCTTGAAGTCATCGACCTTGTTCACACAGAGAACGATAGGCTTATGCGAGCGTCGAAGCATATCAGCAACCTTGCCGTCTGAGTCAGTAAGCCCTGTCTTCGCGTCAACCACAAAAATAATAACGTCAGCCGTATCGATAGCAATCTGCGCCTGGTCGAGCATTCTGGAAAGTATGATATCGTCTGCGTCCGGCTCTATACCGCCTGTATCAATAAGTGTAAAATCATGGTCAAGCCATGAGGCGTCAGCATAGATCCTGTCACGCGTGACACCCGGAGTATCTTTTACTATGGATATCCTCTCTCCTACTAATGAATTAAAAAGTGTAGACTTTCCAACATTCGGTCTGCCTACTATCGCAACTATTGGTTTTGCCATATTTATTCTCACTTTTCTGATTTGTCAAGCAGGGCATCAAGTAAGTCCTGCCCGCTTGATTTTACAACAGTGACCGGAACTTGTAAAGTTTGAGAGAGCTCACCCACCGTCACATCATCGAGGAAGACCTCCTCGCTGCTTCTAAGCATATTCACAGGAATCAGGAGTCTGTCATTAACTCCATGCTCCTTCAGCTGTTCCTTTAAGTCAGTTCCCGTGATAAGCCCTGAAACTGTTATCATCTCGCCGAAATAGTGGTTTATAATCGTTACCACATCGACCTTGATCCTCGGGTATTTTTTCATAAAAATAACCGAAAGCTGCCTTAAAAACGGAGCCGCCAGAACTCCTGTCGCTATAGTTACACTCTTATGCTTAAACGGGTGCCTGCCCTCGTTTCCAAGTGCCTCTGTAAACTCATCGATAAGGAGCCGCAGCATCCCGACACCGTTTTCGAGCTGCCCGAAACCATCGTAAGTATCAGACGACGGCAGGTCTCGTCCGGCCTTCAAGTACCACTCATCTGAGGCATAGACGAAGTGCTCGCCGTATTTTTCGTATATTTTTTTCTGATGTGATTCTATCTGGTCTATGACCTTCTCAGAATCCTCTTTTCCGAAAGGCTCGAGGTGGTAGAGTCCTTCTCTGAACTTCGTCAGGCCTACCGGCACTACTGAAAGTGATACGACCTGTGGATAAAATGAAAGCAGATCCTCGATTGTCCTGTCGAGCTCAGCTCCATCATTTACGCCCTTGCAGAGCACTATCTGGGTATTTATCGTGAGGCCGGCGTCGGCTATTTTTTTAAGGCGCTCCATTATGCGCGACGCGTTTCTGTTCGCGAGCATCCGTACACGCAGCTCGGGATTCGTCGTATGTACTGAGACATTAATCGGGGAGAGACGGTAGTCGATTACACGCTGAAGCTCCTCATCTGACATATTCGTAAGAGTTACATAGTTTCCCTGAAGGAACGAAAGCCTTGTATCATCATCCTTGAAGTAAAGAGTCTCCCTCATGCCCTTAGGCATCTGGTCGATAAAGCAGAACATGCAGTGATTTGAGCACGACCTGTACTCATCTAAAAGGCCGTTTTCAAAGGTAAGTCCGATGTCTGTATCATCATCAGATTTTGTGATGTGATACTCCTGACTTGTTCCGTCCGGATGGCCGATAAGAAGGTCTAATTCACTATTCTCCTCATAGTAGTAATAGTCAAAAATATCCCTTAATTCCTTACCGCCAGCCTTAAGTATTGTATCCCCCGGCCTGATGCCTGCTCTATCAGCAAGCGAGCCCGGTCTTACTGCTGCTATCTCGTGTGTATTGTTACTCATAAATGTATGAAAAAGCGTTCCTTATCAGCTTGATTCTATCCGGCACGATGCTTACCACATCAAACCGGCTGTTTCCCTTGTATCCGTGGGAGGTCATATAAAAAAGCGCCGTCCGGCAGATTTTTCTCTGTTTCCTGATGTCGACATTCTCCTCTGGGTAGCCGAAATCAAGGGAACTCCTGTACTTTACCTCTACAAAGCACAGAGTATCGCCCTCTTTTGCAATAATGTCTATCTCCCCATTCCGGCAGCTGAAATTTTTCTCCAAAATGAAGAATCCGTGACGGGTCAGGAATTCTGCTGCGAGCTCCTCTTTTTCTTTTCCGACAAGTCTCTTATTCATCCTACTTTCTCAGTTTTGATTTCAGCCTGTCCATTTTGTCTACGAAGACGAGGATCTGTGCCACCACCTCATACAGTTCTGGTGGGATAGCATCTCCAAGCTTAAGCTTTGAGAGTGTCTCCGCTAAGGCAGAATCCTTATAAAATGGCACGTCATTTTTCTTTGCTTCGTCTATTATCCTCTCTGCGACCTCGCCCTTGCCTGTAGCAAGTATCTTCGGGGCCTCTTCCCCTGGCTCGTATGCGAGCGCAACGGCTGTTTTTTCCTCTTCGTCTGCCATAGTCATGCCCTCACGTCAAAAGAATATCTGAGTATCTGCTTACCGCCCGATGATTTTTTCTTTTTGATATCCTGCCTTAAGAAATCATCGACAAAATCCCTCTTCACATCAGTATTTGTCACCTTCATCGTGCAGTTGTAACCCATCGACTCAAGCTTTTCCTGTAAAAAATGAATGTTGGCCTCGATTAGCATGTAAGACTCGTCATCTGAAAGCGAGAATTTCGTATCGAGCTGCTTTTTTAGAAGCTTCACTGATATATCTGTGGAACCTAGATTTTCCAGGTCGAAGTGTAAAAATGCGGTTACCGGCTCATCAGGATCCCAGTGCTTTTTCTTCTTGTCCGCATAGACATAGAGCTCCCCGGTAGCATTCTGATTCGAGAGCTTAAGCGGTATCTGTATATAGTTGTAAACTGTGTTTACTTCCTTTACGAAGTTCACATTCGAAGACACCTGCTGACTCAGATTCGAAAGGTTCTGTGCTGCCTGTCCTGAAAGCTTCTCAGAAGCCTGCTGCGACACCTTTGCCATATCCTCACTCAGCTTGGTGTAGGAGTCGTTTATTTTGTCCTTGCTTAAGACCTCCTCCGGCGTCAGCGTGTACTTATCCTGGATAATCGATTTGATAAGCTCTGAAAAGCCGCTCGATTTCAGGTTCTTCTGGATGAACTCCGATCCTCTCGTATCAAAAAGAGCCTTCATAGCGAGAAAGACATCCTTTGTAGAAGCCTCAGGCTTCAGCCCTCCCTTGTCATTAAAAAGTCCAGGAAAGCTGTTCTTTAGTGCCGGACTGTTGTTCATGAAATCAGAGATCTTCTGAAAATCCTCTCTGTTAAGAGTATTTCCAACAGCTCCCTTCGGATAATCTTCCCTGTTTATCTCATCGCCTGGAAGAAGCGGGATGTAAGTCTCTGTCTTCCCCGCCTGCTGCCCGTCAGTATTTACCGGCTCTCCATTGGCATTTACCTGCCCGGCATTTGTACCATCACCTGCGGCCACCTCCTCAGTTACCGGAGGTGCAAATGCAGAAACTGAAATACCGTCGTCACCATCTGAAAAAACTGAATTGATGATATCTAAGGTGGCATCAAAACTTTCAGGATTTTCTACTATCCCCTCTGAAAAAGCATCTGACAGTTCATTTAAATCTGATGCGATATAGTCCGCCCCCTCTTTGTAATTGCTGATCTGCGTAAGTGTCTCAGAATCAACCGGAAGGCCAAGATTTTTTAGTACAACTGCCATCTTCGGATCTGATGATGGATTTAAAAGGAGCTCCCGTCCCATCTCAGAAATGCTCTTTGAATCGATTGGCATGTTGTTCTTTATCATCTCATCGACCATCGCGATCGTATCGTCTGTGATCGGAAGAGATGCACTTTTTAGAGCGTTTTCTATGATTGGATTTCCTGACGACGCGCCGACTGAGACAGGCTTTATCATAACCTCATTGCCGTCATTTTTCTTCACCTGAAAAAATACCGACTCCCCTTCTGCAAGCATCACATCGCCTAAAAGGCGCGCCATGATATTCTGCCCGCTAGAAAGGCCGAGAAGCACCTGTGAGCCGCGTATGCTGTTTACTGTTCCCTCAAAAACAGCTCCCTCTTTTAAGGCATTTAATGCCTGTGTCAGCTGTTCGACACCCTGTGCCTTTGCCGGGTCAGAGTTAGAACTTACTCCGTTGTTATAATACTGATTTACGAGATTTCTTATCTCCATATCGGCACCTCTCAGTCAGGAAGCCCATATTGTCTCAAAAAATCATTCATTATCTGGTTCGGATCTTCGAAGGCCACTTCACGCTCCTTGGCCACAAGCTTTCCGGCTTCGATCCTCTTCTGTAAAAATGTCCTTCTGTGTATCGGGAGTATTCCGTACTTTTCTATAGCCTCATAGTGAGCCTTTGTCCCGTATGCCTTGTGCTTTGCAAAGCCGTACTCCGGAACAACGCTGTCATAGACTCTCATGATGTAATCCCTTGTGACCTTTGCGATGATCGAGGCTGCCGCAACTGCTGCGACCTTCGCATCCGCTTTTACCAAGGGATTTTGGTCTATCCCTAAGTCAGGGATTTTTACCGCATCACCTATCACAAACTGAGGCTTTGTCTTCATCGCAGCTATAGCGCGCTTCATAGCTCTGTAGTCTGCCTGAAGGATATTTATCTCGTCTATCTCAGCTACGTCCGAAAGCCCCACTCCGATACTTAAAGCATTTTCAACTATCTCTTTAAAGACTTCCTCTCTTCTTTTTTCGGACAGCTTCTTCGAATCATTTAGATGGTCTATAAATACATCCGGCTTTAAAATGACACAGGCTGCAACTACAGGTCCTGCCAAAGGCCCTCTTCCCGCCTCGTCAGTTCCACCGACTAATTCAATTCCCTTTTTGTGGAGCTCATCCTCTATCCTGTAGAGCTCGCTTACCCTTTCGCGCTCTTTGACTTCCTTTTCGTTCATTCCAGCTCCCTTCTATATACCAGCTAACGATAAATTACTGAGACTTTTTCATTTCAAATACTTGGAAAAATAAACGCTCTCTGCTCTATATCCGTCCCAGTTTATTAAACGGAAAGAATCTGAAAAAAGCCCTTCCCACAATCTGCCCTGCTTTTACCGTTCCGACATCTGAAAAACGGCTGTCCTCGCTGTGGTTCCTGTTATCTCCAAGTACGAAATACTCGTCTGAAGCAAGTTTTATCGGGTATTCGGCGAGTCCTGGGTCGGTTATTTTTTCAGTGCCAAAAGTATCATCCAGCTTCTTTCCATTTATAAGTATATCACCTGTGTCAGTTATCTGCACGGTCTCTCCCGGAAGCCCGATCACCCTTTTTATGTAATAGGTCTTCTTCTCATAGAGATAGGTGAATACGATTATGTCGTTGCGCTTGATTTTTGTCGTGGCGCGCCTGTCGACGAGCAGATTATCCCCATCGTAGAGCACAGGCTCCATTGATGCCCCGTGCACCACTGTTCTCTGCACCAGGAAATGCGCTATAAAAAATCCGACAAAGCAGACTGCAATAATAATCAGTGTAAATCTGAAATAGTTAATCCGGCCTTTCAAATGTCACCTTTCCGAGCCGTCCCGACCTCAGGTCATCGAGAAAGATATCCGCTGCCCTCTTCAGGTCGTAGACTCCACCGCTCTTAAAGAGTTTTCTCGACTCTGCTATAGCGTCTAAGACTTCTGCATCAGGCAGATTCTCTGCTATGCCATAGGCCTCTTCCATTCTGCCAGGATAGAGCTCACTCATTCTCCTATACAGTATAAGCGATAACTCCTGTTTTTCAAAGACCTCATCTGAGATGGCTCCAAAAAGTGCAAGCGCCTCTCCGGTTTTCTCGTCATCAAACTTTGGCCAGAGGATTCCAGGAGAATCCAGTAAATCAAGTGTTTTATTCACATGGATCCACTGCTTTCCCTTAGTTACTCCGGGCTTGTCTCCTGTCTTTGCACTCTTCTTTCCTGCCAGATTATTAATAAGGGTGGATTTGCCGACATTCGGGATTCCTGCTATAAGGGCTCTTACCGGACGGTTTTTGATCCCACGCTTTAAATCGCGTGCTCTCTTCTCCTCTGATGCCTTATCTATAAGGCTCTTTACGGAACGGATGGATGACCTCGAACGGCTGTCGAGTGGCAGGGCCATTATTCCATCCTTCTTGTAAAAATCAACCCAGGCCGAGGTAACACTGTCCTCCGCTAAGTCTGCCTTATTAAGAAGTAGGATATGGAGCTTTCCGTTTGTAAGGCTCTTGATCTTTGGATTTCTGCTCGATGATGGTATCCGCGCGTCAGCAAGCTCGATTACCATATCTATAAGCTTTATATCTTCGTTAATCTGCCGCAGGGCTTTCGTCATATGCCCCGGATACCACTGTATATTCATCAGTCTACCACTCCGAAATTTTTAGCTGTGACGTCAAACCAGATTTTGCCTTTGATCTGACTTCTTAAGACGTTTCCTACGCTCTGATACCTCGAATCTTCGCTCACATCTCTGTTGTCTCCAAGCACGAAGTACTCGTCTTTGCCTAAGGTAATAGTATTTGACGCAAGTCCCGCATCATCTATCGATGTCGTCTCTGCAGGCGCCGTATATGCCTTGTTATTCACATAGACTATACCGCTTTTTATGACGACTGTCTGTCCTGGCACCGCGATAACTCTCTTTATCGAGTATCTGCCGGACAGGTTTCCAGACGGGAGAAAAGCTATGACATCTCCTGCCTCAGGTGCCTTGAGCTTATATGTGACTTTATCGATAAGAAGTGAATCAGATACTCCTATCTGAGGCTCCATCGAATCCTCTGTCATCGTGACCTGTGTTGCAAATGACTCTATGATAAGATACGCAACAGCAGCGACTGCAAGTATTTCTGCAGCAAGTATAAGAAAATGCCAAAGCCTGCTGTAATCCTTTTTCTTTCTGTTCCTTCTGAAATCAAGAGACCTGCTGGTCGGCTCCGGCCTTGTGTATGCCCTTTTATTTGGAATTACTCTCATAAAAATACCTTTTTAAGAAAAAAAGATGGTCGCCAACGCGGCCATCCCTTTGCATTGCAGAAATAAGTCTTAGATAGACTCTTTAACCTTAGCGCTCTTACCAACGCGATTACGAAGATAGTTGAGCTTGGCTCTGCGAACCTTACCCTTTCTGACTACCTCTACAGCTACTACGTTAGGGCTGTGAAGAGGGAAGGTCTTCTCGACACCAACACCGCTTGAAATCTTTCTAACAGTGAATGTCTCACGGTTTGAACCGCCCTGCTTCTTTAATACAACGCCTTCGAAAACCTGAATACGCTCACGGTTTCCCTCTTTGATCTTATTAGATACACGAACTGTATCTCCGGTACTGAACTCAGGAATAGTCTCCTTCTTCTGTCCTTCTTCGATCTGTGCAATGATTTCTTTTGCGTTCATCTGAATTCCTCCTGCTGACAGACTCGTGAACATAGGCCTGCCCCAAGTATGACGTTCATAGGGATTGGTAAAAATGCCTGCCTGCTAATAATCTTTCGGCTTGCGTCCCCAGCGGACCGTCCTTTTTAAAAGCAACTATGATATATTATCACAAATCTCTTCCCTTTTCAAGAATTTTTTCTTTAATCTGTTGGAAAGTGAGTTTTTAAGTCCAGGAAGCGCTTTTTTGAACAGATCAGGTCGAAGCTGTCTGGTCCTCTCGATGCTTTTTTCAAGACGCCACTCATCTACCAGCCTGTGATTTCCTGAAAGCAGAATCTCCGGAACCTTCCTTCCATTCCACTCCTCCGGCCTCGTATACTGCGGATACTCAAGTAAGTCATTTTCAAAGCTCTCTGTCTCAGCCGACTCCTCGTTTCCCAGAACTCCCGGAATGAGTCTGGCTATACAGTCTGTAATAACGCAGGCTGCAAGCTCTCCACCTGTCAGAACAAAGTCTCCTATCGAGATGTAGTCTGTCACAATCTCATCCAACACTCTCTGGTCTATTCCCTCATAGTGGCCGCAGAGCAGAATAAACTCTGTCTCCTTCGAAAGCTCCTTAGCTATCCCCTGGTTAAACGTCCTTCCCTTTGGCGACATCGCTATGACCGGGCAGTCATGGCCGATCTGCTCACGGATATGCTTATAACAGTCGTAGACTGGCTGCGCCTCCATTACCATTCCGGCTCCTCCGCCAAATGGATAGTCATCCACTCTTCCATGCTTATCATTTGAAAAATCACGGATATTTACGCAGGTAAGCTCTAATGAGCCATCATCTATAGCCCTGCCGGTAATGCTCGTATGCAGAGTGCTTTCAACCATTTCAGGGAAAAGCGTCATCACATAGATATGCATCAGAGGTCCTCCAGTCCCGGAAGAAGATGCACCTTCATCTCGCCTGCTTCGGTATCAACAGAAAGGATGCATTCGTGGATTGCCGGTATCATAATGGTTTTTCCTTCAGGAGTCTTAACCTCATAGACGTCATTTGCGGCGGTCGTTATGATATCGTTTACTTTTCCAAGGTCTCGTCCGGTATCATCTGATACCTTCATCCCGATGATATCCCCGATAAAATATTCGCCGTCTCCTAAGGCTATTCCCTCGCTCCTCGGGATTCTTATCTCCGAGGTTCTTAGCTCATATGCCGAGTCCATGTCATCTATTTCCTCAAAGCCAAGGATGACCTGATTTTTGAAAAATTTGACCGACTTTACTGTAACTGTCTTCTCTTTTCCATTCTTATAGAGAGTTACAGTCTTAAGCTTCTTGAATCTTTTCGGTTCATCGGTCGTAGGAAAAACCTTTACCTCTCCATGAACTCCATGTGTCGATGTAACGACACCGATTTTCAGATAATCCTTGTCCAAGAAAATGTCCTTTCGATTCCTGCAGAAATTCTGCCATTACGTAAACAGGCGAAGTCCTATGACTTCGCCCTTGATTTTCAATCCTTATCCTCGATATCCACAAAGACTTTTTTGTCTGTGTCTGTCGCGGCAGATTTAACTACGGTACGGATAGCCTTTGCTATACGTCCCTGCTTTCCGATAACCTTTCCCATATCAGAAGGGTCTACAGAAAGCACCAGCCTTATGGCCTTCTCATCCTCTGACTCAGTAACTACGACCTGATCAGGATGATCGACTAAGGCGCGTGCTATCACTTCTACTAATTCTTTCATGCTAATTCACCCATTTCCCTGACAGGGACTCTAGAGAAAAATTATTTCTCGATTCCGGCGTTCTTTAAGAGACGCTCTACTGTAGCTGTAGGAACGGCACCGTTCTTTAACCACTTCTTAGCGAGATCAGCGTCGATATTTACAGCAGCTGGCTCCTGGTTAGGATCGTATGTACCGATCTGCTCGATGAAACGTCCGTCTCTCGGTGATGATGATTCTGCAGCAATAATTCTGTAGAACGGATTCTTCTTCTTACCAATTCTTGTGAGTCTTAACTTTACCATGATTTCCTCCATTAAATAAATATATACTCAAGCTTCTTACTGGGTTAATGTAAAAAGCATGATGTGCGTTTTTAGAAGCCAAACGGCAGCTTTCCGAACCCACCGTGGCGGCGGTTCTTCATCATGCCAGGCATCTTCTTCATAAGCTTAGCAGATTCATTGAACTGCTTTATGAAACGGTTTACCTCAGCGATATCAAGTCCGCAGCCCTTGGCTATCCTCTGCTTTCTCGATACGGAAAGAAGCTTCGGATCGGATCTCTCCTCAGGTGTCATCGACATAATGATGGCCTCAGTTCTCGCAAGCTTCTTCTCATCCACCTGCCCTTTGAGCTGGTCCATCTGTCCTGCGGAAAGTCCCATTCCAGGGAGCATTCCGAGAAGACTTCCGATTCCGCCCATTTTTTTCATCTGAGACATAGATGTCAGATAATCGTTGAAATCAAAGCCCTTCTTAAAGACCTTCTGATTCAGCTTCCTAGCCTCTTCCTTATCGAATGAGTCCTGCGCCTTCTCTATAAGAGTAAGCATATCGCCCATTCCCAGGATTCGGCTGGCCATTCGGTCCGGATGGAAAGGCTCTAAGTCTGAGAGCTTCTCTCCCATACCGACATAGAGAATAGGCTTTCCGGTAACGGCCCTGATAGAAAGCGCTGCACCGCCTCTGGTATCACCATCGAGCTTTGTGAGGATGACTCCGTCGATTCCAATCCTGTCATTAAAGGTAGATGCGACATTAACCGCATCCTGACCTGTCATAGCATCGACTACGAGAATAGTCTGATGTACCTCGACCTCTGCCTTTATCTGCTCGAGCTCAGCCATCATGTCATCGTCTACATGAAGACGGCCCGCTGTATCTAAAATAACGACATTCTGCTTATTCGTCTGCGCATGTGAGATAGCAGCCTTTGCTATATCAACCGGCGAATGCTCGGTTCCCATAGCAAATACAGGTACATCCTGCTTCTGCCCGTTGACCTTTAACTGGTCGATTGCGGCTGGTCTGTAGACATCGCAGGCCACGAGAAGCGGATGCTTACCCTTGAGCTTCATCTTGCCGGCGAGCTTGGCAGCCGTTGTAGTTTTACCAGCACCCTGAAGTCCGCACATCATGATTACTGTAATAGCCTGTCCTGGCTGATACTTGATCTCAGTGATTTCGGAACCCATCAGAGAAGTGAGCTCTTCGTTTACGATTTTTATGACCGTCTGGGCTGGATTTAAGCCTCCAAGCACATCGCTTCCGACGCAGCGCTCTGTTATACGGTTCGTGAAGTCCTTTACGACGCGGAAGTTAACGTCTGCTTCAAGCAGAGCCATCTTTACTTCCTTCATGGCCGCCTTAACGTCCTTTTCACTCAGCCGTCCCTTGCTGCGGAGGTTCTTGAAAACATTCTGAAGTTTTTCTGTCAGACTGTCAAATGCCATATACCACCTATAACTGCTTCATGATTTCTTCTGCCTTACTGTGACAGAACTCGAGGCTGTCACTTTCGGCGATTTCCTTTGCCAGTGCCTGAATCCTCGTATACTCAGACAAAAGCCCAAGCTTCTCTTCGTAGCCACGCAGAAGCTTCGTGACCCGGTGAATCATCTCACTGATACCCTGCCTCGACATCTGAAACTCCTCTGCCATCTCAGAAAGCGAAAGGTCCTCAAATGCGTAGTCTCTGTAAATCTCCTGCTGCTTTTTCGTCAGAAGCTCTCCATAGAAATCAAAGAGCAGTCCGTCATGTACCTTTTCTTCCATAACCTGATATAATATACTACGTTTCCAGTCAGCTGTCAAGCATTTTTCTTGACACCTTTTTTGTTATTCTAACGTTCTCAATTTCCCAGTTTATTTTCCCACACATTTTATATAAAAAATATTGAGTCCTTCCACTAGATATGGTAAAATAAGAGCCGTTTAGTGGAAAGTATTGTGATGACTGACTTTTTCAGGGGTGTCGGATCATAATGGCGGACTTCAGGCAGCTCATACGGGCATCGGAGCGCAAATATCCAAATCTTAACTATATGAAAGATGAAAGTGAAACCAGCAGGGAACTAGCTGGTGTTTTTGGTGTATCCGAAAATGAGACACCACTCGTCTGCACTGTCCAAAAGGCAGATGACCTCTCCCTTTCATTCAACAAAAATGTACTGATAACAGACACCTTCGTACTGATAAAAGATGGCAGCAATCCAGTTATGCGCATGCCGCTTTCCCAGCTTCACTGCGTACTGATATCCTATAACAGCAGACAGAAGAAAGTACTTTTTATCACACCATCAGGCCGGATAGAGCTCTACACCCCTAAAATGATATTTAAAGACAGAGTTTCCTTCGAGCTCTACAGCCTTCTTATAGCACTTCAGAGCGCCATGATAAATGAAATCCCAGCACTTAAAGAGAGCTACTATCACACCTTAGATGCCCTCTCATCCTATGTGCAGTCCTGTTTTAAGAGTCAGGCCTATCTATCCGATGAGAACAGAGAGCTTTTAAACGAAATCCTTAAGACCGACCCTAATAACCTGATAGCCGGCATTGTCTTAAAAGAGGACAACTACAGGACATTCGAATCACATACCGAAATACAGGCTCACGAAAGCGAGTTTTTCTCGAACTATCTCGACCTGATAGCCTCTGACTACTCTCCGAAGTTTTATCAGACCATGATAAAGGCGTACAGTCGTCTTCTCACAAAGGAGAATCTGCCTCTCAAGGAGGCTTACCTGCTCTGCGTTCTTGCACTTAGAATGAATGATGATAAGACAGAGCTTTTGTATAACAGGATAAAGACCTATCTGACTAAAAGCCAGAAACAGTTCGTTCATTTTCTTTCTGCCCGCGCTTCCCGTGAAAAAATGGATCTCTGTATGTCATCGATTCTTACAGGCAGGATGCCTTCGACAGCAGAGTATAGTTCGACCGACGATATGGGCTTTGACTGTCTGCATTACTGCCTGATTCTTGAAGAAAAGGAAATGGTATCCACTCTCCTGAAAGAGAATAACTGGGGCGAAGGCGCACCACAGAACGCAGTAGGCCTTGCCAGCAGCTTCTACAACTATTTTTTTCTCGCTGCCTGGCACTTTAACGACACACTCTTCTTAAAAGAGGTATTCTTATATACGAGAAGTGAAGCTTTCGAAAGCTATAAGACTCTAAAGCGTATTTCATCGCTTTTCGATATAGCAGAATCGAGGCTTTCCCTTGTAAAAAACAGGCTGGCCACCACAATCGAGAAAAAGCATAGGGCACTGCACTCGAGTGATCCGTCATCCTATAATGACTACGAACAGACTGCTACATCACTTCTTGAAGAAAAAGCAGACATAGAGCTCGAGATAGAGACCCTGAAGAAATGGAAGCAGGACGCCGAGAGCGGACTCGATATACTGTTTAAGAAAGCCCTCTCCGATGCGAAGGAAATGCTTTCAGTACTTGAATCAACCCCTCACCCGATGGTAAAGTACATGCTTCGTTCTCTGCAATCACCAGAGACTTTTATTGCTCTTCACGCTCAGACACCTGATACCTACTATCTCTTGAAATACAGAGGTCTGTCATTCATTGGAACAAACGATAAGGACTTAGGAAGCGTTTCATTCTCATGGATACTCGAGCACGAAAAAGAAGATCGTGAGAGATTCTTCAAAACTGTTACTCCTCCTATCAAAAATCCATGGCTTGACTTCAGAAAAAAAGCAAAAGAACAGGAAGAGCGCCGCAAGGCAGAGGAGCGCAGAAAGACTGAAGAGCATAACAGCTCAGAGTACAATCAATCCAACTACAGATATTCTGAGTATGAAAGTGGTGCAGCCAAAGAGAATACCAACATCTCAAAGATTCACTGGTTCTCTGAAGCCGCCATTCACGATGACAGTGTCCTCAAAAAAGAGTATCATCTGCTGATAAAGCGCTATCACCCGGATGAGACCGGAAACAATGATGGCCTTGAAAAATTAAAAGAAATAATTGAAGAAAAAGATATGATTCTGCGCCAGGCCTAATAATAGGCCTGAAACAGGATCATTTGCTCATCGCCTCTCTCACCCTGTCATACTCAAATCCCCTGCCTAGAAGAAACCTGATGATCCGCGACTTCTCCTTCGCATCAGTCTCAGCCGGGTCATAGTGTTTCTTCTCGAGAAGCTTCATGATCTTCGACTCCTCGCTAGTAAGAAGAGCCTCATCAAGACACTCTTCTATAATATCCTTATCAATACCCTTCCTGAGGAGATCCTCAGTAAGGCGCCTTCTGCTCTTCTTCTCCTGGTGGAAGTAGATGAAATTCGCTGCGTATCTCCTGTCGTCTACATAGCCATAGGAAGCAGCGTAGTCAATAGCTGCATCCGCGATATCCGCAGGATACCCGGACGAAGTGAGCTTCATATAGAGATCTGCTCTCGTCCTGTCCTGCTTCTCCAACAGATGAAGGCAGCGTTTCTTAGCTCTCGGAAGAAGAATATCATTTCTGATATGTAAGAAGGTCTCCTCACTTAAAAAACCATCTACCTCAAGCTCTGGCATCCGCCTGATCTCCCCTGCATAGAGCACAAATGACTCGCCGGTATCGAGGCGGATACGCTTTCTCTTCTTTGAAGCAGGAAGCGGTTCAATGCTTACTATCTGCATCAGACACTTACGCTTTCTCTTCCTTCTCTACTGAAACATCTGAAGAGTTCTCAGCAGCCTGTGTATCAGAATCGTCAGCATCAAGGCCATAGTGGGCTCTGATAAGCTTCGTCACATTCTCCATCACATCCGGATGCTCTGCCAGATAAGCCTTGGCGTTCTCACGGCCCTGTCCGATCTTATCGCCCTGGTAAGCATACCAGGCACCAGACTTCTGGATAATATCGAGATTCGAAGCGAGGTCTAAGACATCGCCTTCCTTCGAGATTCCCTTACCGAACATGATGTCAAACTCAGCTTCCTTAAACGGAGGAGCGACCTTATTCTTAACGACCTTAATTCTCGTACGGTTTCCGATGACCTCGCCCTGCTGCTTGATAGCCTCGATACGGCGGACATCAAGACGGACTGAAGCGTAGAACTTTAACGCCCTTCCACCTGTAGTAGTCTCAGGATTTCCGAACATGACACCAATCTTCTCACGGAGCTGGTTGATAAAGATAACTATACAGTTACTTCTGCTTATGGCTGATGTAAGCTTTCTCAATGCCTGCGACATAAGTCTGGCCTGAAGGCCTACGTGTGAGTCACCCATGTCGCCCTCGATCTCAGCCTTCGGTACAAGAGCTGCAACTGAGTCGACAACTATGATATCAACAGCACCGCTTCTGACCATAGTCTCTGTAATCTCAAGAGCCTGCTCTCCACTGTCAGGCTGTGAGATGTAAAGGTTATCGATATCAACACCGATATTCTTCGCGTATACCGGGTCAAGAGCATGCTCAGCATCGATGAATCCTGCAATACCGCCACGCTTCTGAGTCTCGGCAACACAGTGAAGAGCCACTGTAGTCTTACCTGAGGACTCAGGTCCATAAATCTCAATGATTCTTCCCTTCGGAAGACCACCCTGTCCAAGGGCTATATCAAGGCTTATAGAACCAGTAGGAATCGTCTCGACCTTCATCTGGTTCGTATTATCTCCAAGTCTCATGACAGAACCTCTGCCATACTGCTTCTCTATCTGTGAAATAGCTGCATCCAGTGCCTTAAGCTTATCCTCTTTAACGTCCTTTGCCATCTGTTCTCTCCAATCGAAAAAATGTTTGTTTTATGGATTCTATAATAGAACATATTATCTGTTTTGTCAATAGTTGTCTGCATAAAAAAATACTAGCATATAAAAAAATCCGGGGCAATACGAACTGCCCGGATTTAATTATTTTTTAATGAAATTTATCATTTGTTAATAAAAATAAACAAATGATTAAGAAATTATAAACTCACCAAAGCCCGCTTAAACAGCGGCTTAGAGCACTTTTTAATACTCCATCTGCTCCTGACCGAACTCGGCAAGCTCCAATCCTTCGTTTCTGTCCTCTACCATTCCGATACTCCACTCGTTTACAAACAAAAGCAGTGGACGGCCCTTAAGGTCCATGACCTTCTTCATATCGGAGGTACCGACGATAGTATCCATGTCGATGTCCTTGTTCTCAACCCAGCGGACATACTCGTAAGGGAGATTTTCCATAATGATATCGACGTTGTACTCGTTCTCAAGACGGAATTTCAATACATCAAACTGCAGGACACCTACAACACCAACGATGATCTCCTCCATACCTGTATGGTACTCCTGGAAGATCTGAATAGCACCTTCCTGCGCTATCTGCATGATTCCCTTCATGAACTGCTTACGCTTCATCGTATCGACCTGTCTTACGCGGCAGAAATGCTCAGGCGCGAAGGTCGGAATACCCTCGAACTTGAAGTGCTCCTTCGCAGTCGTAAGTGTATCACCTATGGAATAGATGCCCGGGTCAAAAATACCGATTATATCACCAGCATAGGCCTCTTCTATCATTTTTCTGGATGATGCCATCATCTGCTGAGGCTGTGAAAGCCGTACATCTTTACCCTCCTGTACATGGAAGGCAGTCATACCGGCAGTAAACTTTCCAGAACAGATACGCATGAACGCGATCCTGTCGCGGTGAGCCTTGTTCATATTTGCCTGAATCTTAAAGACAAATGCTGAGAAATCCTCGCTGTACGGGTCAATAAGCCCCTTGTCACTTTTTCTTGGAAGTGGAGGTGTTGTCATCTTTAAAAAGTGCTTTAAGAACGTCTCAACGCCGAAATTTGTAAGCGCTGAACCGAAGAAGACAGGAGTAAGTTCGCCGGCATCTACTTTTTTCTGATCAAAAGGTGCCCCGGCGCCGTCAAGAAGCTCCATCTCATCCATCAGAGTATCTCTCATGTCCTCTCCAATGGCGGCAATAAGGTCTGGGTCATCTATAGGATAGTCCTTCTCCTCGCCTTCCTTTGTACCCTTCATGGTATCTGAGAATGTCAGGACATTCTTCGTGTTCCTGTCGTAAACGCCCTTGAAGCTCTTACCGCTTCCGATAGGCCAGTTGATAGGACAGGTTGCGATGCCAAGCTCGTTTTCGATATCGTCCATCAGCTCGAACGTATCCATGGCGTCACGGTCCATTTTATTTATAAATGTAAAAATAGGGATATGCCGCATGACGCAGACCTTGAACAGCTTTCTGGTCTGTGGCTCGACGCCCTTTGCGCCGTCGATAACCATGACCGCTGAGTCGGCTGCCATCAGCGTACGATATGTGTCCTCAGAGAAATCCTGATGTCCAGGAGTGTCGAGGATATTTATGCACATGCCGCCATACTCGAACTGAAGCACAGAGCTCGTGACTGAAATACCACGCTGCTTCTCTATCTCCATCCAGTCCGAAACCGCATGCCTTGCAGTAGCCTTTCCTTTAACGGAACCGGCCTGATTTATCTGTCCGCCATACAGAAGAAACTTCTCTGTAAGTGTAGTCTTACCTGCATCCGGGTGAGAGATGATCGCAAATGTTCTCCTCTTCGTTATCTCATCCTTTAAATTTGCCAAAGCCAAAACCTCCTGATCATGATTCCAAAACTATATTATTATATTTGAAATCATTAGCGAGGTCAAGCACTCTTCCTGTTTCTATCTCAACTACTTTTGGACGCATAGGATAATCAGGGTTGTTTGCGACTACTTTTGCAAGCTGTCCATTTGAAAGCTGTACTAAAGAATCAACCGGATAGAGGATCACGCTCTTAGAGAAGCACTCAAGAGCCTTGATATCCAGGGCATCTCCCATCGCAAGCACCATCTCCATAGCCTCACGCTGTCCGAAAGGCTCCTTATAAGGGCGCTTCGTAACAAGAGCATCGTAGATATCAGCCACCGAAATAATCCTGGCGTAGGTCGGTATTTTTTCCTCTGTGACACCCATCGGGTAGCCCTTTCCGTTGAGCTTCTCGTGGTGCATAAGAACACCGAGAAGGATCTGCGGCGGGAATTCATTTTTCTCTTTGAGGATATTATAGCCAAGAGTCGAATGGGATTTCATGATGGCAAATTCCTCATCTGTAAGCTTTCCTGGCTTGTTTAGGATCTCAAGCGGAATCTTTGACTTTCCCATATCATGAAGAAGACCTGCCACAAGCAGTTCGTGGAGCTCTTTGTCATTCAGGCCGTATTTCTTGCCGATGATGGCTGAGATGGTTGCCACATCCACTGAATGTCTGAAAGTGTACTCGTCGCTGGTCTTTAAAGTCCTGATATCGACAGCTATAGAATTGTTCGAAAGAATGCTCTTTGAGAGGTCTTCAGCAATAGAGTTAGTAGCCGCCGTAAAGTCCTTGCTCTCAGGATCGTTAAACAGATAAGCAACTCCCTGGCCGACACGCTCCTTTACATCGTTTGAGATGCTGACCTTTACCGGATCATCCTTGTGATTTGCCTCAATGGCCTTCTTTGTAGCTTCAGGGATAACGATGTTCTGCTCGAGCTCGTCAGGAACTCCCTCGTATATGTAGATTCCCATGATACCTTTTTTCTGCAGGTATTCGATCTGGAAATCATCGAGATACGCGCCTTTTTTTATCATCTCACGGCCAGTCCGGTCTCTTATCGTCTGGTCGATCCTTGCTCCGGCCGACACTACTCTTGTACTTACGAATTTTCTCTTTCCCATGCTTACACCCCCAAGCGTAAACTAGAAATATCTAATATTTATTATACTCTTCTCAATCGAATTTGTGAAACAGCCACGCAAAGTCTCCTGACGGAATCAGGACATTTTTGGCAGGGCGCTTCTTGCCGCTCATCAGGTCATAGTACTGCTCCGGCTCATCTATCCATGCAGTCTCGTCCTGGTCTCCGAAATTAAACAGGGCAATAAGCTTTTCACCCTGATAATATCTTCCGATTCCCAGGATATGGTCGTTATAGGTCTCTACAATCCAGGTATCAGCAAGGCTGTCGAAAACTATATGATCTCTTCTGACTGAGAGAAGCTTTTCTATTCCGTTAAAAATCCGGCCTTCCTTTGAATCCGGATCATCGATATTTTTGGCAGCCTTCCAGTTCATGGCGCCTCTGTGTATATAACGGCTGTCATCGCATTTGAACGGATCGTCGTGGTAGCTGTAGTCGTTCTCCTGGCCTATCTCATCGCCGGAATAAAGCACCGGGATACCGCTCTGGGTGAAAAGAAAGGCGTGAAGCATCAGATCCAGCCTTATCGCGCGTTTAAGCTTTTCCTTATCCTTTTCAAATGAAGCAGCCTCCACTCCACAGAGTGAAGCTGTGGTCCCGCAGAGTCTTGCATCTCCAAGTCTCGGGTCATCGTTATAGAGCTCACCTCTCGACTCAGAACCAGGGAAGCGGCCTGTGAAATAGTCATTCAGGAATTTCTTGTGAGGCACCTCGGAAATGCCGAACTGGCTTAAGAAAGCGTAGTCGAGTCCCCAGCCTATATCATCGTGGCATCTCAAATAATTCAGGAAAGTATAGCTGTGTGGAAGTGCGAAAACTGTCCCGAGCTGGTGCTTTAAAAGTCTTACATCGTGTGTAGCTACAGTATGCCAGGTGCTTGCCATAGTCGTAACATTGTAAAGCATATGGCACTCCGGCTTCTCCTCTGTACCGAAATAAGGCACTACCTTTGAAGGCTCCATAACTACCTCTCCTAAAAGCAGGTTGCCAGGGCAGACGATATCGCAGGCTATATGCATTATCCTTACCAGAGTATGAACCTGTGGCAGGTTACGGCAGGAAGTGCCGAGCTCCTTCCAGATGTACGGCGTAGCGTCAAGTCTTATGACATCGATACCCTGATTGCAGAGGAAGAGCATATTCTCAGTCATATCGTTAAAGACTGTAGGATTGGCATAGTTCAAATCCCACTGATATGGATAAAAAGTAGTCATGACTACTTTCTGTGCTTCCTCACACCAGGTAAAATTCCCCGGAGCCGTCTGCGGGAAAACCTGCGGAACAGTCTTCTCGAATTCGTTCGGAATATCCCAGTTGTCATAAAAGAAATATCTGTCCTGATACTCCTTCTCGCCTGCTTTAGCTCTCTTCGCCCACTCGTGGTCCTCACTTGTATGGTTCATGACGAAATCCAGGCAGGTCACCATTCCTCTGGAATGGCAGTCGCTGCAGAGGTCGGCAAGGTCCTTCATCGTACCGTACTTCGGGTCGACAGACCTGAAATCAGCAACAGCATACCCTCCGTCACTTCTGCCCTCCGGACTTGTAAGAAGTGGCATAAGATGTACGTAATTTACACCGGTTCTCTGCAGATAATCGAGGTGCTTTCTGACACCCTTCAGATTCCCGCCAAAATTCTGTGTATAGAGCATCATTCCAAGGATATCATTGCCCTTGTACCAGTCAGGAACGACAGTCCTCGCCTCATCCCATTCCTTTAAGATCTCACTTCTGGCGTCGTACATTTTTCTAAGCATAGAAACGAAATATTCGTAGGCATGCTCGTCATTATACAGCTCCATATACAGCCACTTCATCTCGTCGCCGTATTTTTTAAGTCTCTCGTCAAAAGCATCTGATTTTACAGACTTTGCTGACTTCATATATTTAAATCCTCTCAAATCTTTATTAACTACGGGTTTTATTATATCACCTCAAATGGCCTCTGAAAAGCTTTTACAGTCTGCTTCGCAGTGTAAAAAATAAAACGACTGCCCAGGTAAAAAGCGCCTCGCATATGCAAAGAAAATGTCCGCTGGTATCACCGCTGATGCCGCCGAACTGCTTCTCGTAGATAAGCTTCGATAAAAAAAGCCACGCTACACAGACAAGCACCGCCGGTATCACAGATGAATTGCGGTTTAAAAAGCCTATAGCAACCACTGCAAACAGATATATAAACATCATCGTCAGTGTAAACTGCCTGCTGCCCTTTGTCTCGAAATGAATCAGAGAAGTGTTGTTATCCCGCCTTTTAAAAGTACAGACTGCAATCCCGGAAAGTGTCCTCGATACCACAAATCCATAGAGAACTGAAGTGAAACATCCAATACACTGCGCTTCAAAAATTCCAGCTGTCATGAAAAGAGCCAGCACCAAAAGCTCTATTACACCGAAAGCTCCTATATGAGAATCCTTCATTATGCGGATTTTCTCATCTTTGTCCCTATGCGAACAGAGAGCGTCCATCGTATCCATGTAACCGTCGATATGGAAGCCGCCTGTGTAGATTACAATTACCGCGGAAAGAATCAGAGAATTCGCCAGTGTACTTATCCCCAGGAGTACAAGTCCTCTGTACAGCAGAAAAAGTATCCCCGAAAGCCCCGCACCTACCAACGGGAAAAAAGCAAACGAATTCTCATAGTTCTTCTGGTCCCACTGAAACTGCGGCATCGGAACCGCTGAATACATCGAAAATGCTATCGCCAGACTGCATAAAAAATTCATCAAAACCCTCACACCAGTGAAAATGACAGTGTCATCTTGTTATTTTTATAGACGAGGTTAAGCACCGCTCCGTTTATCATAGTCATCATCGGCGCAGTATGCCCTATGTCTGCGCGGTTTATGACCGGAATATCTCCAAGTGCCATCGAAGCTGCCTCCTCATAGGTCATTCCAGTATCCGACGACTCAAACACGGTCCGCCCGAATATCACAGCCTCCGTCTCCTCAAACCAGCCCGCATACTTCATCTGAAGAAGTGTCCTGTAGAACGCTTCTGCGCTCAATGAAAAATTATCGAAATACCAGATGAAATGGTCTCCCCTGTATCTATTTAAAAATTCCTTCGTTCCGTCATAAGGTGTTCCGATAAGGTCCTTAAGAACATCGATACAGCCACCGATGCATCTGCCCTTTACAGAAAGCTCAGTTTCTGAGCAGGTCATGTCGGAGTCCTTATCATAGCTTATCTCATCAGCCATAAAAGGCGGGGTCGTCATGTATTTCGGATAGCTCGTCTCTGTCAGATCCTCACCCTTTATCATCTCGAGATTCTTCATCACATAGTCTGGAGTCGGCGTCCTGCCGTAGCTTCCGGCGTTTAACCCATAGAAGGTCGCCACATCACAGAGAGTCGTGTATGGGTAGAGAATTCCAGTCGGATCAGAGGCTCCAATGATCCACTTCGGGTTAATCTTCATAGCGTCAAAGTCGACATACGGCAGGCACTCGTCCAAAAAATCACCACCGGCGGCACACATCACGAAATCGACCTTCAGATCTCTGAAAAGTAACGTAAGCTCCTCACCGCGGGTCTTCGCGTCTGCACTCCTGTCGGCGTCATTTCTTACCGACGCAGTCTCAAGTATCTCAAAGCCCTCATTCTTTAAAAAATGAACGCTCTCCTCCCAGCCTGCCAGATCGTCTCCAACTCCGGCGCTAGGCGCTGCGATACCTATCGTGCTTCCATTCTGTAAAAATTCCGGATAAACCATAATTCTCCTGTATTATCGGGCGATTGCCCCTTCAAAAAATGCGTGACTGATCCTAATCGTTCTCCCGGCTGTCGTCCTTCAGATCTCCTGACTTCAGATGTTTGTCGAGGATCTCCCTTGTGATGGCATACAGGTCCTGTGAGGCTGCCTTTGTTCCGTCCTGTCTTCCTCTTACCTGGCTGTAGCTTACACCGTGCTCACGCCAGTCACCGCCTCCGTTTGAATCGTTAAGAAGCAGCGGCTGAAGATTATCCATGGCTCTAGCGAACCTTGCCTCAGGGGTCTTCCTCTCCTGAAACTCCTCAAAAATCTCTCTCAGGTCCTTTGCCTGGTCCTCAGGCAGCAGTGCAAAAATCCTGTCGGCAGCCTTCTCCTCCCTCTCATCCTGAGTCTTCTTACCCTCCTCATCGTAGGCATAGGTATCACCAGCGTCTATCTCTACGATATCGTGGATAAGGCACATGATCATAGTGCGGGCTACGTCTATTTTTTCATCGGAGTATTCGCTTAAGAGGTATGTCATCAGCGCCATGTGCCAGGCATGCTCAGCGTCGTCCTCATTCCTCCCGTGGTTCGTCAGATGGGTCTGACGAAAAACTGTCTTCTCCTTATCTGCCTCAAGAATAAAATCCTTCTGTTTTTCAAATCTTTCTCTGTCCATAACGTCTCCATTAAGTCTGATACAAATCCAAAAATAAATTGTGAAAAATATTAATATTTTTTCCGCCCACAATCCAACAATTAAACACTCGGTTTTGGTTAATTTCTGCAATTAACTTTAGAACCTAATCCACCAATGTCAAAAGTCTATGGGCACTCAATCCCCGCAATTATCTCCGAAACCTTCCCCCTTTGCGCCAGAAATGCATGCAGATTCCCCAGTATCTGCATATATCTGTCCGTCAGTGGATCGTAATCCAGGCCTGATTCAAAAATATCGTCTGATACGATAACAAGTCTTCGGCAGTGACTAATCAAGAATTCCAGGTCATCTATAACCCTCTGATATGCGTTCTCACATACCGACCCGTCACTTGAGAACATCTCGTTTGCGAGAAGATTCGGCAGGTCCTCGAGCAGGATATCACAGCCTTCAGAAAGTTCAAGTTCACTGAAGTGTTTTGTCTTCTCGATAGTAATAAAGCCCTTAGAAGCCCTACGCCTTACGTGCCGTTTTATTCTCTCCTCATTCGATGGTGAATGTGGCATCGTGGCCAGGTAAATCTTTTTATCAGAGTCTTTTAATAACTCCTCCGCGAAGTCGCTCTTGCCACTGCCGCTCCCGCCGATAACGAGGCGGAGGTCGTTTATTTTCCCAAGAAACTGCATATGTAAAATGATATCATTTAAGGCTCTAAAAAACAACAAAAAACTCCCCACCTGCCGACATGAAAGCAGGTGGGGAGAGAAAGGAAATGCTGTATTTGAAGAATTACTCGTTAAGTGAATAGTGTACGAGCTTCGCAATGTTCTCGGCATGGTCACCCATACGCTCGAAATATTTCGCGATCATCACGATATCGATAGCGGCTGAGCCGTCTTTTTTCTTTCCATCGCGGATGGACTCTATGATCGAGGACTTGACCTCATCAAAGAGATCATCGACTGTATCATCATATGCTATCACACTGTCAGCAAGCTCTATATCCTTATCTACAAAGGCCTCAACGCTCTTAGAAACCATGTATGAAGCCGCGTCAGCCATCATGAGGATAGGTACCTGAGTCTTGAGCGGTGAATCAGCCACATAAGGAATGATCTCAGCGATATCAAGCGCATTGACGCCAATACGCTCCATATCCACGATCACCCTTGTTGCTGACGAGATATTTCTTAAGTCAGAAGCAACCGGCTGCTGTCTTAAGACAAGACTGTAACAGAGGTTTTCTATTTCTTCCCTCTGCTTTATTATTTTTTCATAAAGAATCCTGATCTGGTCGATATCATCGGACTTTGTGTCTGCAAGGGCATCGACATCCTTTGAAATCGCTTCCTTACACATCTTGCCCATTTCCACCAGAGCAGCATTGAGTTCTTTAAGTTCCTCGTTGTATTTATCTCTCATCTGGAGTAAAACCTTTCTGTGATGCATCTGTCTCATTTTATAGAAAGGCAGGATACACCATCAACCGAATCTGCCAGTTATGTAATCCTCAGTTCTCTTATCTGAAGGATGTGAGAATATCTTCTCGGTATCGTCGTATTCTATGAGCTCGCCCAACAGGAAAAATGCGGTTTTATCCGCTATACGTGCAGCCTGCTGCATGTTATGCGTAACCATAATGATCGTGTACTTCTTTTTAAGTTCAAGCAGAAGGTCCTCAATTTTGGAAGTAGACACAGGATCAAGAGCTGAAGTAGACTCATCGAGAAGAAGTACCTCGGGCTTTACTGCAAGCGCCCTTGCTATGCAGAGACGCTGCTGCTGACCGCCGCTCATGCCGAGAGCTGACGTCTTGAGTCTTCCTTTGCACTCGTCCCAGATAGCGGCCTGTTTAAGTGAAGTCTCAACTATTTTGTCGAGATCCTTTTTCTTATGTACACCGAGAATCCTCGGTCCGTATGCGATATTGTCATAGACGCTCATCGGAAATGGGTTCGCCTTTTGGAAAACCATTCCGACACGGCTCCTTAAGACGTTAACGTCCATGTCGTTTATACTCTCTCCCTCCAGTGTGACTTTCCCGTCTATTTTTACGTCCTCGATCAGATCGTTCATTCTGTTTAGTGTACGAAGGAATGTAGACTTACCACAGCCAGAAGGCCCGATAAGTGCTGTAATCTGTTTCTCAGGAATTGCGATGTTGATGTTCATCAGGGCATGGTGCTTGCCATACCACAGATTCAAATCTTCGGTTTCTATTACAGTTGTCATATATTTTTCCTCATATCTGTCAGCGTTTAAGCTTGTGGGCTAATAACTTTGCAGCAATATTTATAGTGAACGTAATCAGGAGAAGGATTACAGCGATTGCGAACGCAACGCCGAATTCACCTCTCTCTTTCGCGTAGATGTAAAGAGAAACTGTAAGCGTTGCTCCGGCATTACCCGGCTTAATACTCTGCAATGGGTTAAGTATGACATTTGCAAGACCTGCTGTATAGAGAAGCGCAGCCGACTCACCTACGATACGTCCGATTGAAAGAATGATACCTGTTACGATTCCGTCCATAGCGCATGGTAAAACTACGGTGCGGACCATATGCCATTTCCCGGAACCAAGGGCTAAGGCTCCCTCTCTGTAGCTGTCAGGAACAGTCTTTAACGCCTCCTGAGTAGTACGGATGATGATAGGGAGTGTCATGACCGCAAGTGTGAGAGCACCTGCAAGGATAGATGTTCCGATATTCAAGGCCTGTACGAAGATAAGCATTCCGGCAAGACCATAGATGATTGAAGGGATTCCGCTTAAGGTCTCTGTCGCAAGCTCTATTACACGGACAAGCTTTTTGTTTGAAGCATACTCATTTAAGTAAACTGCTGTACCTACACCGATAGGAAGTGAGAACACCAGCGCGATCACTATGATATAAACCGTGTTCAGGATATTCGGCAGGATACCGATGTTATCATCGAGAAGTGACGGAACTGTTGAGAGAAGGTTCCAGGTCACATGTGGTATTCCTCTGTAAAAAATATAACCGATGATTGCCACAAGAAGAATGGTTGTCAGTGCTGCCGAAAAATACATCAGACCACGGAGAACTGCTCCCCTGGCTTTTCTCTTTGCCGAGATACCGGCCTTTGCGGTAACTATTATGTCAGTTGAAGTATCCATCATTTCACCTTTCCTTTTGAAGTAAGCTTTCTAAGGATGACATTTATCAGGATTATGAAGAAGAAAAGCACCAGAGCTATTGAGAAAAGAGCCTGCCTCTGGAGTCCTGAAGAATAGGACATCTCACTAGCGATTGCTGTCGTAAGGAATCTGACGCTCTTGAAGATTCCAGGCATATTTGCCACGTTTCCTGCTACCATCATGACTGCCATTGCCTCTCCTATAGCACGTCCGGTGCCCAGGATTACAGAGGTAAGCACTCCGCTTCTTGCTGCCGGAAGGGTCACCTTGAAGATGGTCTCAGTATATGTAGCTCCAAGGGCGAGCGAGCCCTCCTCATACTCCTTTGGTACTGCACGAAGCGCTGTCTCCGACTCTGAAATGATCGAAGGAAGCACCATGATGGCAAGGACTATGGTAGCTGAGAAAAGGTTGGCTCCGTCAGGAAGATGGAAAAGCTTCCTGACTCCCGGAACTATGATGATCATACCAAAGAGACCATATACAACTGAAGGAATTCCAGCCAGCAGATCAACTGCCTCACGGACTACAGCAGCTACAGGTCCCGGCGCCATCTTCGCGAGATAGGTCGCGCAGAGGATTCCGACCGGGATACTTACAATAAGCGCTCCGCAGGTGCCGTAAACTGATGTCAGGATGAATGGAAGGATTCCAAACGACGGGTTTGCTGCCGTCGATGCCCACTTTGTTCCAAACATGAATTTGAAAAGTCCAATCTTCGTGATTGCCGGTACACCGGAAATGATAAGGAAGATTGATATGAAAAGCACGAAAGCTATAGAGAACAGTCCAAAGATAAGAAATACCGAATGGAAGATTGTCTCAATACCCTTCTGTTTCTTTAGCCGGCTTCTTTGTAAAGCTACTGTTTTGTCCATTGTGTCTCCTTGTGTAGGGGTTAGGGGTTAGGGACTAGCATTTAGTGCACTATCCCCTATACCCTATTCCCTATTCCCTTTTACTTACTCACCGCTCCTGCCTTACTGATATACTGCCCTGCATCAGAACCTGTGCAGTAATCGAAGAAAGCCTGAGCTGCGTCAGAAAGCTTTGTTCCATCCTTTGTGATGAGGTTGAAGTTACGCTGGATCTTGTAAGAACCATCCTTTACTGTGTCCTCTGTAGGAGCGACACCGCCAACCTTGATAGCCTTTACAGAATCATTTAGGTCTGCAAGTGAAGCATATCCGATTGCGTTAGGGTTTCCTGCTACTGTCTGGATCACGTCACCGGTTGATGTAAGCTCCTGAGCGTATTTGCACTTATCCTTTGTATCTGTGATCGTCTCGAAACCATCACGGGTTCCTGAAGCAGCCTCACGTCCGATAACAACGATATCTCCGTCTGAACCGCCGACATCCTTCCAGTTTGTGATCTGTCCTGTGTAGATCTGAGCAATCTGGTCAATTGTTAAATCATCAACTCCATTATCAGGGTTTACGATCATTGCGATACCATCTACAGCGATTGTTGTCTGAGTAAGTCCTGAAGACTTCTCGTCATCTGTCAGGTCACGGCTTGCAAGACCTATATCGCAGCTTCCCTTGCCTACAGCCTCGATTCCTGAGCCAGAACCTGTCGGATTATATGTAACCTTGACGTTCGGGTTCTCCTGCATGAAAGCTTCGCTTAAGTACCCGATAACCTTCTCCATTGAAGTAGAACCGTCTGTTGCTACTGTTCCTGAAAGTGATGATGAAGATGAATCAGCAGAGGTGCTGTCTTTTGATGAAGCACTGTCTGTTTTTGACGCATCACTGCTTGATGATCCGCAGCCTGTAAGCATCATTGCAGCTGCGAGTGTGGAACACATGATAAGGGATAAAATTCTTTTCTTCATTGTTTACTCCTTTGCTTTTTTAAACTAATGGCTTTCCCTTGTTACGAGGGATATAATAATCCATCAAGGTTATAAAAAAATAACGGAGGCGTTAAGCCTCCGTTAAGATTTGTAAAATCGTCGTAAAGTGTTTTTCTTGTTATTTTTCAAAAATAATCGTTATCGTCGTACCTGTTCCGACCTTTGAAGTGAGGTTGACCTTTGCGTTATGCAGCTGGGCCGCGTGCTTTACAATAGAGAGTCCGAGTCCTGTACCTCCTGTTTCCCTCGAATGGCTCTTGTCCACTCTGTAGAATCTTTCGAAGATCCTCTCCTGATCCTTCTCCGGGATTCCGATTCCGGTGTCCTTTACAGTAATACATGGATATCCATCATCCTTTTCTACCGTAACAGTGACCTTTCCATCAGGCTTGTTGTATTTTATCGCGTTTTCGATGATATTGTGGATCATCTCATCGAGGATCTGTCTGTAGCCGTTTACTTGTTCATGGGTTCCTACCAGTGATACATGAACGCTGTACTCCACGGCCTTCTGATTCAGGCGCTTTATGATATCCTCCGACATCTGGTACAGGTCACAGACCTCCTTATCAAGAGCAATCTCGCCCTCGTCGAGCTGCGAGATCTTTATGATGTCGTTTACCAGCGAAAGGAGGCGGTTTGCTTCCTTATATATCCTGTTTGAAAAATCAGGCAGGTCCTTTTTCTTTACGAGTCCGTCCCTTATGATCTCGGCGTAGCCTGAGATCGATGTAAGCGGAGTTTTGAGCTCATGGCTTACATTCGCAGAAAATTCCTGTCGCATGCTCACCATTGCGTCCTTCTGCTTGTTCTGCTCATCAATCCTTTTAAGCAGCGGATCTAGCTCCTCATAGACATCGTTCTCGAGCGGATTGTCGAGATCAAGGGTGTTTATCGGTTTTATCAGATCCCTGGCTGTCTTGTGGGATAGAATTATTGCAAAAATAAGAAGTATCACCGCTGTAGTGACAAGCACCGGCAGTATCTCAAGCATCATTGCAAAAATAGATTTTACCGACTTTGCCACTCTGATTACTTTTCCGTCATTTAACCTGACTGCGGAATAGTACATATCCTCTTTAAGAGTATCAGAGTTTCGTATATCCATTCCGACACCGGTCTTAAATGCCTCTGCGACCTCTGGTCTGTCCTTGTGGTTTTCAAGTGTTTTGTTTCCGGTCTCTGAATCGTAGATAACTGTTCCGTCAGTATCTATATATGTGATCCTGGTTCCTGATTCGAGATTTTTAAGCTGGCGGATAAACGAGGATCCGTTGATATTTACCGCTTCTGCTAAGTACTCTGACTCATACCGTACGCTTTTTTCAGCATTTAGCTCTGTCTGTCTATAAACAAAAAATATGGTGACAGCATAAGCTATCAATAGCGCCAATGCTATCACCTGTATCATACGTGTCTGTATTTTCTTTTGCATTATTTCTCCCTGATCCTGTAGCCTACTCCTCTGACTGTTTCGATTCTGTCGCCTTCCTTGCCGAGCTTCTGCCTTAATGATCTGACGTGTACATCGACTGTCCTCGTCTCACCGTCGAAATTGTAGCCCCAGATGTCCTCTAAGAGCTGCTCTCTCGTAAGGACTACTCCGCTGTTAAGGATCAGCATTTTGAGGAGCTCGAATTCCTTAAGGGTAAGGACTATCTCTTTTCCGTTCGATGTGACGATATGTCTTAAGACATCGATTTTTATCGAGCCTGACTTGATGACCGGTTCATCGGTATTTTTGCCCCGGCCCGTTCTCCTGAGGACTGCCCTGATCCGTGAGACAAGCTCCATCATTCCAAACGGCTTTGTCACATAGTCATCTGCCCCGAGGTCAAGAGCTGAGACCTTATCGTACTCTGCGCCCTTGGCGGTAAGCATTATGACCGGAATATTCTTGGTCTTTGTATCCTTCCTGACCTCCGATAAAAGCTGCATTCCATCCTCACCTGGAAGCATGATGTCAAGAAGTATAAGCTCTGGAAGCTCATTCTTAAGCGCTGTCTTAAACTCTTTTCCGCTCGGGAAGCCCTTTGCCGGCAGCCCGGTCGAATCAAGCGTGTACACGACAAGCTCTCGGATATTATCATCATCCTCTACACAGTAGATCATGGGTATTCTCCTTTCATGCTCTCCATTTTAAATACCCCCTGTAAAGTCTGCAAGAGAGGTAATGTAAAGTTTATGTAAAATCTAGTCCTGCACTGAATTTACGGACCAGATGGCGTTTTTTAATTCCAGTCCGTAATTTTCCGGCCCTTAACATACATACTTTTAGCTTGCTGCAATCTGTCCGTAAAACTTACTGCTCAGATGCAAACTGCAGGAGTCGGGTAACATTGATTTCAAGCTGCTCTCTTGTTACTTTTCCAGTTTTATGTCCAGTAAGTATGTCCTCGTAATCGTGCTTTGTTCCCGGCATGAATACTGAGGTGCCTGCTGCAGCAACCTTTGCAGGATCCGGGTAGCTCCACTCTGAATTTTTGTTGGTCATTCCCGGCACTATCCAGTCTGTCATGACAGCGCCCTCGAAGCCGAATTCCGAGCGGAGAACATCTGTAATCAGGTCATGTCTTTCTGAAGTATGCACTCCGTTTATCAGATTGTAGCTGTTCATCACAAAAGCCGGCGATGACTTCCTGACTGCGATTTCAAAGCCTCTCAGATAAATCTCTCTTAAGGCTCTCTCACTTACGCAGGAGTTGCTAGCCATTCGATTCGTCTCCTGGTTATTAGCCGCGTAGTGCTTTAATGTCACATAGCGGCCCTCATGCTCCTGAACTCCGTTCGTAATAGCAGCTGCCATATATCCGCTGATAAGTGGATCCTCTGAAAAATACTCGAAATTCCTTCCGCACCTGATATCACGCTGGACATTAAGTGCCGGCGCTAACCAGATATCGACATCGTAGATCTCCATTTCAGAGCCGACTATATATCCGCAGTCCCTGGCGAACTCCACGTCCCAACTCTGAGCTATCGCCGTTCCAATAGGAATTGCAGTGGCAAACTGATACTTAACCTCGCCACCCCTTGCAGTACGCCTCTCTGCTTTTTTCCTTTGAATGGCAGGATAAATCTGAGCTACCCTCGGTGAAAATTCAAGCATAGAGTTAAACATCGGATTCCCGTATGAATAAACGCCGTTTGAATCCACTCCATACTTTCTGTCAAGCCTCAGTCCAGCAGGACCATCAGCCATGACAAGTCCTCTGATTCCCTTCTCATTATTTTCGTATGTCTCGCCGGCGCTTCCCGGTACCTTCTGCCCAGCCTGTCCTATAACTGAAGCAACCGCGCTGTCACCAAACGCACCAACTGAGGCAAGTGCCAGCTCCTCATCCGTCATCTGTGCAGCAATTGGATCAACCGGCTCCGCGTCATCGTAGAAGACCTCAGTGCACTCGATGTCATTTTCTGAAAGCTCGATAATATTTGTACCAACTGATTTATCAGCTACATTATTTTCAGCTGCTTTGTCTGATTCATTGCTATCAACTATATTAGCTGTACTTACTGTTTCATTATTTTCAGATACATCATCACTATCCTGGTCTGCGTTTATTTTTTCAGGAGAAAAATCAGTTATTTCTTTTAAGTCTGTATCTACAGTCTCCGTTCTCTTCTTCTCAGGAACAAAGTCAGTAAAATCGGTTTCTCCGAGCGAGTTTCTTACCTGCTTTATCCTGATATCTATTGCGGCGCGGAGCACACAGACATTCTTCACATCGCTTGAATCCTCACCGACTGAGATAATCGTATCTCCAGCAGGAATGATATAGCAGGCAGCAATTTCATCAAAGGACGCTATATCCCGCAAATCAACCTTTACTGAAACTGTCTTCTCTTCTCCTGCCTCGATGACCGGTGACTTTTCAAATCCAGCTAAAACTCTTACAGGCTGGTCAATCCTGTCATCCGGCAGCGAAGCGTAGACCTCAACAACCTCACGGCCAGCGAGGGAGCCGGTATTTTTGACAGAAACTGACACTTCAAGAATGCCATCATGAAGCCCTGCGCTCTCAGGCTGCAGTTCGAAATCCGTATAGCTCTTTCCGAAGCCAAACGGGAAAAGCGGCTTCACGCCCTCGGTCTCGTAATACCTGTAGCCTACATAGACTCCCTCTTTGTAGCGGGTATTATTTATATCGCCGAATTCTCCGATGCTTTCCCTGTCTTTTTCGGCAATCCAGGTAGCAGTGAGCTTTCCAGATGGATCAGCCTTCCCGAGAAGGATGTCAGCAAGCACCACTCCAGTAACCGCGCCGAGCTGAGAAAGCAGCAGGATATTATCCACTGATTCAACAACAGGCGACAGGTCAACCGGACCACCGACATTTAATACGAGCATAAATCTCTTGTAGTTAGCCTTCAGCTGCAGGATGTCGCTTATCTCAGTCTTTGTAAGAAGGATATCTCCGCGAACCCACTGCCTGTCAGCGCCCTCTCCACAGATACGGGAAAGTACATAGACAGCTGTATCACCGCTGCCGAGAGGAATGTCATAGTCGCAGTCACACTCTACTTTGCCCATGGAATACTGGATTGGGAGCATGCCGGACTTAAGCGCCTCTGATTTAATCTGCTTTACGAAATGCTCATGATTTTCCTTTTTCACCTGATCATATCTGTCAATCCAGTCCTTCGAAGTGATCGTAAAGCCAGCCCTCTCAAGCCCCTTTTCGGCTGTCACATAAAATCTCGAATTCACATCTCCAGAACCAGTGCCGCCCTTTCTTGTCTGTCTTGCTCCACTTCCATAAAGCCCAATCTCGCACGGCGCGTCCAGCGGAAAATCCCCGTTTCTCTTTAGAAAAAGCGTGCAGCCGGCCGCACTTTTTCTCAGCTCTCTCAAATGCTTCTTCTCGTGATCAAACAGTTTCATGGTAACCTCCCTGTAATGCCTGCTTAAAAAGTTCCTGACACAATTTTTGTTCTATCGTAACACCTCAGTCCCAAAAGTCAAGCGGGTTTCAATCGTGCTCATTTTGTTACTATTCACGGATTAACCCTGAAACCCATTACACATTACACGCAAAGAAAAGCCCGCATGTTTCAGCATGCAGGCTTTTCTGTCACTATAAAACAGCCAGCATGACACCGGCTCATTATATATCAGATTATTTTACAAGTACAGTGCATGATACAGGTTCTGCAGAGATTTTTCCGGAAACATTTGAAATAGTGTCTGTCCCTGCTTTTTCTCTGTTGATGCATACTTTCCAGTCACCTTCAGGAAGGGTGATATCCTCTGCCTTCTGGTTTGGATTGAAGATTACAAGAATCTGCTTTGTGCTGTCGCCAGCCTTCGTACCATCGATAGTATAAGCTATTACATCATCAGTAGTACCAGTAAGGAACTTAATACTGTCATCAATATCTTTTCCATTTGTCATGCGAAGAGCTGAATGAGCTTTTCTGAAGGAAATAAGACCCTTGTAATAATTAAAGACATCAGCGTACTCGCTCTTACTCAGGTTATCCCACTTAAAGGCATTGATACCTGCAGCTGAGAAAGCAGGGTCAGCAGCATAATACGGGCTCAGATATGAAGCGTTTGAGCTGTAGCTGTTAGTCCAGAAATCATGACCATTTACAGTCTTGATATCGTTCGTCTCATCATGCTTTACACCTGAAGGAAGTTCCTTTGAGCGGAGCATCTCTTCGCCGCCCTGCATGAATGGGATACCTTCAGACATAAATACAATTGAAGAAGCCAGGTTATTCTGCGCTATAAGAATGCTCGAGCCGGTTGCAGCTGATGAAGCCTGGATTCTGTCGAATAAAGTATCATTGTCATGGCAGGATACATAGTTTATCGTCTGCGCAGCTCTGTTATCAGTCTTAAGCCAGTCAGCAGAAGCTGTGATTGACTTAATGATATCACTAGTCTTGTCGCTGTTTCCAGTAGCGTAACCGGCCTCAGTAAAGTTAAATACACCGCCCTTTGCACCGTCACGGATCTGATCATTAAAGAATCCCATATCCGGGGTAGCAGAAGAATTATTCTGAGTAGCAAAGGTAAGACCACTCTTTGTAGAGTTTGTCGTATTATTCCAGCCCTCACCATAGATGATGATTGAAGGATCAATCTTATGGAGAGCTGTTACGATCTCATTAATAGTCTCAGTATCAAACAGATAAGACTGATCGAGTCTGAATCCATTGACGTGATATTCTTTTGCCCAGTAAACAAATGAATCTACGATATACTTGCGGTTCATTGCTCTCTCAGTTGCCGTATCATTTCCGCAGCCAGAGCCATTTGAATTTGGTCTTGAATAATAGTCAGGAACGATTCTGTTGATGCAGAATTCATCCTTAGAAGCTACATGTCCGTAAACGACATCCATTACGACGCTTAAGCCATTCTGATGAAGTGCCTCTACCATCTGCTTGAATTCCTTAACACGAACAGCTCCGTCATAAGGATCAGTAGAGTATGAACCCTCAGGGATATTGTAGTTCTGTGGATCATAGCCCCAGTTGTACTGGTCTGTATCCTTTGACTCATCAACAGTCTTGAAGTCATATACTGGTTGAAGCTGTACATGGGTGATTCCGAGATCCTTCAGATAATCAATTCCTGTAGAAACTCCACTGCTGTTCTTCGTACCGGTCTCTGTAAGGGCTAGGTATTTGCCTTTATTTTTCATACCTGAGGATTTATCAGATGAAAAATCCTTCACATGCATCTCATAGATGACTGCATCAGTATAATTCTTTATCTCGTTAGGATTCTTATCACTGCTCCATCCGGTCGGATCAGTAGAAGAAAGATCAATTACCATTCCTCTGTTTCCGTTTACACCGCAGGCACGGGCATACGGATCGATAACATCCTTTTCGGTCTTTCCATCAGTTGTAACTGTGTAGGTATAGTAGGTACCATTTAAGTCGCCCGATACTTTATTTGACCAGACGCCCTTCTTACCCTTCTTTAAGCTTACTGTCTTGATTTTGTCATCAGTTCCGGCAGTACCTGATTTGTAGAGGTTGAGCTTTACTTTGGTGGCAAGTGGTGCCCAGAGCTTGAATGTAGTGGCATCCTTTGTGTAATTGGCGCCTAAATCATTTCCGGTATAAGTGTAGGCTTTCTCAAAATCAGATGATGAATAATAATCAGGTGTCGTAACCTTGGTTTTTACGCTCTTGTAAGTGATATATGTGTCATAACGATAAGAAAGCTTTTTTGAAAGTGTAAGAGTGTAGACATTTTTCTTTGCTTTTACAGACTTAACCTTGATATTCTTCAAATTCGTTACTGTAAATGCCTTCTTGAGATCTGTCTTCTTACTCAAGGCCTTGATCATTGTAACCTTGATCTTTGACTTACCGCTTGAAGCTGCAGAAACTACACTGTTTCCGTACTTTAAAGTATATCCTGGTACTCCAGAATAAATGTAGACTGTCAATTTTCCATTCTTTGCAGCAGAAAGATCGATTGACTGATCCTGATCTACATCTTTGCCTGTCCAGTTATTACCGCCCTTACGAACAATAAATGACAGCGAACTCTTACCTGCTGGTACTGTATATGTGGTCACTGCACACTTGTGGCTGTCGAGCCTCTTCGAAAAATTCGAAGCACTGCCATCGACTCCATCAGCCCAGAACCATACGTCCCAGTCACTGTAATCCCCATCGCTTCTGTAGTAGTGAAACGATACATTTGTTGTTCCTGCAGCAAGTGCGTCTACTTTTATCCCTGAAAAAATAGACAGAACCATTAGCACTGCTACAAAAAATGCTGATACTTTTTTAAGTCTTTGTCTCATTATTTCCTCCTTTTTTCTGTGACAATTGCGAAGCTGCAAATTATTGTGAAATTCGCACAATCGCGCCTTTAAGTATCAGTTTATATTTTAGCATTATGCACAAAAACATAAATGTCACTTTTCTTTGAAACATATTAATTTTTTGTTAAAATTTGATAAAATCAATATAAAATTTGTTTTATAATTCTCAGCCTCAGTTAACTTCTATCATAAATGAATTGCATTTATCCCGCAGTCGACATAAAATAGAGACATAAGATGAAAGGAGAACCCTTTATGAATAGAATTTTTCGTAGAATCGCTGTCATTTCACTTGCAGCCGTAATGAGCATCTCAATGGTCCCGGTCACAGCCATGGCAAAGACCGCTAAAAAAGTCGACCTGACCGGAGATGGTAAAGTCGATACGGTGAAGATCATCAAAACCCGCGATTCCTCAGCCCCAGAGAATTATTCGAGGTTAAAGATTAAAATCAACGGCAAGACAGCATTTAACAAGAAGACATACTACTTTTATGTCAAAACACAGACGATAAAACTCGCCAATAAAAAGGCATTTCTCGCAATGTACGCCCCTGGCGAAGATGACGCAGCAGATTACAATGGAATTTTCGCATACAAAAAGGGAAAGCTGACACGGATCGTAGACTTTAACAAATGCCTTCCAGGATATGATGTTAGTTTAAAAAAAATCACTGTTTCAGGAAACACAGTAACTGCAACGCTGGGTCAGGATACTTATGGCTTAGGCGTGTGCGATTATAAAACCTCCTTCACTTGGAAAAATACAAAGTTCGTCCAAAATCCCGCAATGACTGATTTCACGATAGGAACAGGTGACGGAGCTTGGGTCGAAAAAGGTTCCACAGTTACTCTTTCAACCGATGCCCTGGCAAAGACCAGCCTGGATTCAGATGCAGAGACAACGACACTTATCGAAGGCACAGAAGCTGAATTCGCTGATGTCACCATCAAGGGAAAAAACGCATACTTCAGCCTTGTCATCGATGGCACGACATATTGGATTCAGATTCCAAAGGATTATAAATTTGATACAGAAAATGGAACCTTCTTCACAGAAACCTTCATGGCAGGGTGATTTCGCAATAGCTATAATCCTCTGATACATTAAAAAATAAAAGAGGTGGCAGATTCCAACAAATATGCCGCCTCTACAAAAGCCACTTTAAAGTCAACCCTGCATCAGATTATCATCCGGTTTATATGCCTTGAGCATCTTCATAAACTCTTCTTTTGATACTTTGTACTTTTTCTCAGCCTTCTCTGCTGCGATGTCAACAGAAAGAGTACCATCATATGCAAGATCAAGAAGTCCCTCAACCTTTCCTTCTTCTCTTCCTTCTTCTCTTCCTTCTTCTCTTCCTTCTTCTCTTCCCTCTTCTTTCCCCTTATTAAAAATACTTTCTCCCCTGAACTCTAATATTTTTCCACCCATAACCTCATCAAGCTCCTTTCGCGCATTATCGTATTTCACTGAAAGACTATCTGCTACTTTCTGTATCATATCGGTAAGCAGAAGATACTTGTCAAAAGCAATCTTCTCAGTATTGTAAAGTTCATTAACATACTCCAGCAGCTCAGAAAAAGAGCTGATAACTTTAGTTCTTGATTCAGTCTTCTCAAAAGTCTTGAGCTCCTTCTCCAAGTTAAATATATAAAACGGAAAGAGGAACAGAAGATTTTTGCTGATCAGATCATCGAGTGTATAATCAGACAGCTTCAATGTAGCTACCGGATACTCAATGCTGCCGCCAACCGCATTGATAGTCACTCTCATCTCATTAGGAATATTCTTCGTCGACCTGAGGAACAGAACGCCAGAAACAGGAATATCAACCGTAAGATGATAGTCTTCATAACGGCTCTCCTTCAGCCCAATAGACAGGTCATACTCAAACATACGGACCAGAATCGTCCCATCCGGAAGCGACTGGCACTCGATGTGATAAGTGCTTCCGTCTATGTGAAGCAGGCTGTCCGTCACAAGCCTTCGTTGCGCCCCATTCCCCTGCTTTGAAAAATTCTCATTCACCGCCTCATCAATTTTCGTATCAGGCTTAATCGGCCTTGACGGATGAAACATTTCATTGATAAAAGCAACTCTGAGTACGCCGCTCTTCCCCATCATCGTTCTGAAAGCGTCATCATATGGAGTGTTACTGGTGCGGTCGGTTTCTTCAGAAATAGTGTCAGATG
>SAMEA3663052__coassemble_417_pt1 | contig 67147 bp, 56 predicted proteins | sample SAMEA3663052__metabat2_low_PE_012 | metagenome-assembled genome bin SAMEA3663052 (sample SAMEA3663052) | pig gut metagenome | biome: pig gut; feature: pig-associated habitat; material: faeces | place: France | collected 2012 | reverse complement strand
CAATCTATATCAAAATTTCTTCAAATCACCTCTTGACATATTACCAGAATGCTCCTTATGTAAGGCCATCAACTTGAAATCTATTATATCACATCATCGCCTTAAAAAATACCCAAATTTTACTTTTTATTTTCAGCATAAAATAGTAAAATAGAGGTTGGGTTAAGGGAAATGACTTGCAATTAAAAAGGAGGTTTTAAGTATGGCAGCAGAGATTACAGCAGTGCTGATATTTCTTCTGATGTTCGGACTTATTCTATTTGATAAGGCTGAGCACTATATCATCACCTTAAGCTGCGCGGCAGCAACGATCGTTATCGTGTTTCTTGCTGAGATGAGGAGTACCTCGGCGCTTTTTAAGACACTGAATGTCTCATCTATTTTTACCAGAAGCTTCTGGCACACGTCGGTCGAGGGAGGCTCGGCATCAGTAGGAATCAACTGGTCTACTATCATTTTTATCGCGGGGATGATGGTAATGGTGGCAGGCATGGCGAGAGTCGGCTTTTTCGAGTGGCTTTGCATGAGGCTCGCGAAGCTCGTTAACTATAAGCCGCTTCGTATTTTTGTGGTGTTTATGATCATGTCGTTTGCGCTTTCGATGTTCATCGACTCGATCACAGTCATCCTGTTCCTTGCGGCAGTATCGCTTGAACTTTCAGATCTTTTATCATTTGATCCGGTTCCAATGATAGTCTCGGAGGTCTTCTGCGCTAATTTAGGCGGCAGCGCCACTATGTGCGGCGATCCGCCAAATATCATCATCGGAACATCCCTTGGTCTCAATTTCTTTAATTTCCTGTCTAATACCGGAGTGATAGCGATTATATCTCTGGCCATTATGCTGGTTTACTTTTATTTTTCATACAGGAAGCAGTTAAGCAGTAAGAATGTCAATATTGATATCTCAACGCTCCCATCGCCTGAGAGCGCGATAAAGGATATGAGGGGCTTTGTGATAAGCATCATTATCTTCGGTCTTGCAGTAGTTCTTCTTATTACTCATGGAAGCACCGGTCTTACAGTGGCGTTTATCGGTGTATTTATTGCGGCGCTTATGCTTTTAAGCCAGCCTAAGCATATACATGAGATCCTTAAGGCGGTGGATTATAAGACGCTTCTGTTCTTTATCGGGTTGTTCGTGGTAGTAGGAGGACTTGAGGAGACTGGCGTTCTCGAGGTGGTAGCTGGGTTTATCGCGAAGGTTTCGAAGGGGAACCATCTCGTGATGGTGGCTATAATCATCTGGGTATCAGGAATAGCGAGTGCATTTATTGACAATATCCCGTTTGCGGCTACTATGATCCCTATCATAAAGTCGCTTGCCATGTCACAGGGAATTCCGGTGGCTACCCTTGCCTGGGCACTTTCGATCGGAACCGATATAGGGGGCTCGGCTACACCGATTGGAGCCTCAGCTAATGTCGTTGGCACATCGGCAGCCGCGAGGGCAGGCCATCCGATCAGCTGGGCTACATACTGCAGGCATTCTCTGGGGGCTACAGCAATAGTTCTGGCATTTGCGACGTTGTTTATTTTTGTCAGATATCTGTAAAAAAGGAGGTTACATATGGAGAAACAGCTGCTTGTCACTATAAGCCGTACTTATGGAAGCGGCGGAAAGGTAATTGGGGAACGACTTGCGGAAATGCTTGGGATTGGCTTTTTAGACAGAGAAATTCTGGACCATATGTCGAAGGAGCTTGGAATAGATCCTGAGGTATTGAGAGAGTATGATGAGAAGGTACCTAAACGTTTTATGTCACGAACGGTACGAACGATGAATACGACAGTGACAAACTCTCCTGAAAAAATAGTCGCTGAGGCCCAGTTTGAATACATCAGAAAACAGGCAAAGGCGGGAAAGTCATTCGTACTTATAGGAAGAGCTGGAAGTGAGGTTTTAAAGGATTACCCTTATCTGGTACGGTTCTTTATTACAGGAAGAATCGAGAACAGGATCAGCCGGATTATGGAAGTAAGGCACATGGATTATGATGAGGCAAAAAAGGCAGTCCGCCGCCATGACCGTTCCAGAAGGGCGTATCACAACGCCTATGGCTCTGGAAAATGGGAAAGTCCGGATAACTACGAGCTGATTCTCTCGTCATCCGACCTCGGGGTTGAGAGAACAGCCCGGTATTTGTACGATTACCTGAAATTACGCGAGCTCATTTAGAATACTTTTTGACGACAGGTCTCCCGCAAAACGCGGGAGGCTTTTTTATTAGTAAAATATGGCTATAGGCACAGAGAAAATTTATTGTTTTTTTGCGGAAAATACATCTTTATTTTTGCATTGAAAAGTTTTATAATGACGAACTTAGGGTGGTTATAGATGTACTGTTATTAGTAGGAGGCTTTATATGAATGTGCCTATCTGGCTCTGTATCCCTTTTGCCGGACTGCTGCTGTGTGTAGCGCTGTTCCCGCTGTTTGCGCCCAACTGGTGGGAGAAGCATGAATCTCATATGGTAATACTTTGGTCTGTAATCTCCATAGTTATGTTCGCGACTCAGTTTGGCGCTGCAAAAACCTTCCATACCGAGTTCAACTGTATAATAAATGACTATCTGACGTTTATTATTCTTCTCTTCGGACTGTTCTGTGTAGCCGGTAATATTTCTTTCACCGGAGATCTGGCAGGTTCACCTGGAGTAAATGTAGTGCTTCTTGCTATCGGAACACTGCTCTCAAGTGTCATTGGAACTACTGGATCATCAATGCTTATGATCCGTCCTGTGATCAAAATGAACAGCTGGAGAAAGAGAAAATCTCAGATCATCATTTTCTTTATCTTCTTAGTATCAAATATCGGTGGATGTCTTACACCTATGGGAGATCCTCCTCTTCTGATGGGGTTCATGAGAGGTGTGCCTTTCCTTTGGAGCTTTAACCTGTTCCCAGTACTTCTGGTAAATATGGTACTTCTCCTTACTATTTTCTATTTCTTCGATCGCAGAAACTATAGAAAGGATATCGCAGAGGGCTGCAGACCTGATCTGTCATCGCTTCATACGATGATCAATTTCGAGGGACTTCACAATATTTTATTCCTCGTTATGATAGTTGTCGGAGTAATCTTAAGCGGTGTACTTCCGGGACTTAAGGCATTCCAGGATGCCGATGGAAACACCCTTGGCATCACGCTTCCTGGCAGCGTGACACTGAGTTATCCGTCACTTATAGAGATCGTGATAATCCTTCTGGCAGCCTTCCTGTCATTTAAGACTACCAATAAGGAGGTCAGGGTACACAACCACTTTACCTGGGGCGCCATCGAGGAGGTCGCTGTGCTCTTCATAGGTATTTTTATCACGATGCAGCCGGCACTTTTAATTTTAAAAGCAAAAGGATCTTCACTCGGCCTTACCACACCTGTCCAGATGTTCTTCGCCACAGGCGCGCTGTCGAGCTTTCTTGACAATACCCCGACATACCTCGTGTTCCTTACTACAGCCGGTTCTCTCGGATTCAAGTCAGGACTTTCACTTGCTGTCGGTACTGTACCTAAGAACATGCTGATGGCTATTTCCTGCGGTGCCGTGTTCATGGGCGCAAATACTTATATCGGTAACGCGCCGAACTTCATGGTAAAATCGATGTCAGACGAGAATGGTATCACGATGCCTTCGTTCTTTGGCTACATGAAGTGGTCCATCTGCATACTGATACCGGTGTTTATCATTGATGCGCTGATCTTCTTCATTTAAGAAAGGTGGTGGAATTATGTCAGATAAGGATAACCATAAAAAGGAAGCCATCGAACTGGCTGAAAAAATATATAACCTGGATCATGACGCCTACATGGCTTCAGGTTCAGCCTTAGGTCATGTATATACCGATGACCGTGACGCAAGCATCGAGCAGATCCTCCAGTGTATGGAGACGCCTGAGGTGAGATTCCAGTTGCACCAGCAGCTCGCGCTGATCGGTAATATGGCGCATACCATTGAAAACCCTGTTAAGCGTGACGCGATCCTTACAGAATATGATGAAGCAGTAAAGGCCTTCCATGATTTTATAGATAAAAACGGCGGACCTACAAAGATTCTCGATCCTATCATAGCGAACCTCAATTCACTTTCGCTTAAAAACAGAATGTCTGACAAGCATCTGATAATCTGTATCAGCCGTTCCGCCGCATCAGGTGGAAGTCATGTTGGACTTAATCTGGCTGAGAAGCTTAACATCGATTACCTGGATTCAAAGATCATTGCAAAAATGATAAGAACGCTTGAGATTACTGAGGATCTTAATGACGCTACCTCAAAAATTCCTAGAACTGAGCTTCCGAATGTAGATGAGGAGCTCATTGCAGGGAGATTTCATTCTGGGATCGGCAGGTTCTTACACTTAAGAAACAGATATCATGGATTGAATCGTCGTGACGCTTCTTTCTTTAGAATGAGTGAAATCCTTATCGAGCTGTCAAAAAAGCAGGATTTCGTTATCGTGGGACGTGCCGCTGACAGGATACTTACAAGCAACCGTATCCCGCACATCAGTATTTTTATCACAGCTCCTTTGGAGTCGAGGATGAAGAGAGTCCAGGCTATCCACAACTGTGATGCAAGGACTGCAAAGAGGCTTCTCCGCGTAGATGACAGCATTCATGCCAAATATTACAATTACTACAGTGGCCTTAAGTGGGGCGATGCAAACAACTATGACCTCTGCCTCAACAGCGCCAGCTACGGAATCGATGGCTGCGTAGACCTGATTATGAACATGATCAAGGGCGAAGAAGTATCACAGTGATTTGAAATAAATTTTAAATCTAAAAAGACTTGTTTTTGACAAACAGGTCTTTTTTTGTTTCATAAAAGTTTTATAATATATCTTGTGCGAATGCATAAAAAGAAAAGGAGGATATTGTAATGAGTAAAAAGAGAAATGGATCAGTAAAACAAAAAGGGTACAGAAGCGTTGGGAAATCCATAATGCTCATGAACCTGGTCATCGTGATCATCGTATCTGTAGTAGTCAGTGCTATCGCACTGTTTTCACTGCACAGTACTTTCAATGAGTCGATTAAGGTCTATCACGCGGCAAAGCTTGAGGGCTATAAGCAGGAGATAGTTTCGGAGACGCAGTCAGCTATCTCAATGGTACAGATGGAATACGATAAGTATAAGAGCGGTGAGATGACAGAAGAGGAAGCAAAGAAGAGAGCCGCTGAAGACATCAGAAACTTCAGATACAGAGATGATCAGAGCGGATACTTCTGGATCGATGATCTCGACTATAACCTTGTAATGCATCCTATCCTTACTGATCAGGAAGGAAAGAATCGTAAGGACCTTGAGGATAAGAAGGGCAACATGATAATCCAGATGATCAGAAAATCATGTACCTCTTCCAAAAAAGGTGGATTCAACGAGTTCTACTTCACCAAGGCTGATGGAAAGACGGTTGCACCAAAGCTTGCATATTCACAGCTCTTTGAACCTTGGGGCTGGATGCTTTCAACCGGTAACTATACTGATGATATGAATAAGGAGATGGCATCTACTGAGAAATCCTTAAATGCCATGAATGTAAGACTTGAGATAATAACCTTCTGTGTTATGGTAGCAAGTATCGTTGTAAGTGCCTTTATCTCTTATGCTTTAGGTGAGAAGACAGTAGCGCCGCTCCTTAAGATTCAGAGATTTGCTGAAAGAATGGCAAAGGGAGATCTGACAGAGAGCATAGAGGTTACATCTAAGAACGAATTCGGAGATACCGGACGTGGTCTTAATACCGCCCAGCAGAACATGGAGGATATGATCTCCAAAGCATCAGCATCGTGCACTTCACTTAAGAGTTCGATTGATGAATTCTCAAATACCTTTGTCAGCATGTCTGACGCGATTACAAATGTATCAAAGGCTATCAATGACATAGCTGAGAACAATACAGATCAGGCCAAGGCTGCTTCAGACGCGGTAAACGGAATAGAGACGCTTTCAGGAAGCATAGATGATTCTTCACAGAATGTAACAGTACTTGACCAGAATGCATCAGAGATGATGGATTATTCCAAACAGTCAAAGGATACTCTTCAGGAGCTTGTAACAAAGAACCAGGCTACAATGGACGATATTCAGACGATGTCGAAGCAGACGCAGCAGACATCGGATTCTGTATCGAAGATCGCGGATGCTGCAAACCTTATTTCAGATATTGCTTCACAGACAAACCTGCTTTCACTCAACGCTTCAATTGAGGCAGCCAGAGCTGGTGAGGCCGGAAGAGGCTTTGCAGTCGTAGCTGAGGAGATCGGAAACCTTGCAAGCCAGTCGGATGAATCAGCAAAGACTATCAACTCAATTGTTGAAGAGCTCGTAAAGAACTCAGAACAGCAGGTTGAGATCATGAAAAGGATGCAGAGCGTTTCACAGGAGCAGGTCGATGCCTTCTCAAAGACAAAGGATATGTTCGACAAGCTCGAAGATTCTCTTGACAACTGCAGCAGGTCTGTAGAAAGAATCTCAGACAATATCCATACAATGCTTGAAGAAAGAGACCATATCAAGGGTAACATCAAGTCACTTAACGATGATGCCACTGATAACGCCGCTTCGACAGAGGAGACATCAAGCATGGCAGCTGAGATCGAATCAGAGGTTAACCAGTCACGTGAGATGATCACAGAGCTCGAGAAGCATCTGAATGAACTGAATGACGCTATGGCTATTTTTAAAGTCTGATCTTTAAAAAATAAACGTATTCTGCAAGAGAAGCAGGCTATTTTCTGCTTGCATAATGATAATCTTGTGTTATAATTTTAAAGGGTGCGCCCGGACCCTTTAAAGGGTGCACCCGCAAATGAACACTATTTTTATAGGAGGAAATAAAATGGCAAAGAAGTGGGTCTACAAGTTTGAAGAAGGCGGTGCAGACATGCGTAATCTTCTCGGCGGAAAAGGTTGTAACCTTGCTGAGATGACTCATTACCTGCATATGCCAATTCCACACGGCTTCACGATCACAACAGAAGCATGTACAGAGTACTACAATAACGGAAAGGGCCTTACAAAGGAAATCACCGATCAGATCGAAGAAAACCTTAAGTGGCTCGAGGAAGTAAACGGAAAGAAATTCGGAGATCCGGAGGATCCGCTTCTTGTATCAGTTCGTTCTGGTGCCCGTGCATCAATGCCTGGTATGATGGACACCATCCTTAACCTTGGACTTAACGATGTAGCAGTTGAGGGCTTCGCTAAGAAGACTGGAAACCCAAGATTTGCTTACGATTCATATCGTCGTTTCATCCAGATGTATTCAGACGTTGTTATGGAGGTTTCCAAGTCTCTCTTCGAGAAGGAAATCGACGACGTTAAGGCTAAGAAGGGCATCAAGTATGATGTAGAGATGGATGTAGATGACCTTAAGGAGCTCGTAAAGAGATTCAAGAAGATCTACAAGGATGCTCTTGGAAAGGACTTCCCACAGGATCCACAGGATCAGCTTATGGGAGCCATCCTCGCAGTATTCCGTTCATGGGATAACCCACGTGCTATCGTATATCGTCGTATGAATGATATCCCTGGCGACTGGGGAACAGCTGTAAACGTTCAGACCATGGTATTCGGTAATAAGGGTAACACATCAGGTACTGGTGTTGCATTCACCCGTGACCCGGCTACTGGTGAGAAGGGAATCTTCGGTGAGTACCTCCTCAATGCACAGGGTGAGGACGTTGTTGCCGGTGTTCGTACACCGCAGCCTATCAGCACTCTTGAGCAGGCTATGCCAGATGTATATAAGCAGTTCATGGAGCTTGCTACTGGTCTTGAGAACCACTTCCATGATATGCAGGATATGGAGTTCACAATCGAGGAAGGAAAGCTCTACTTCCTTCAGACACGTAATGGTAAGAGAACAGCTCAGGCTGCTATAAAGATTGCCTGCGACCTCGTAGATGAGGGACAGATCGATGAGAAGACAGCTGTTACACGTATTGAGGCAAAGAGCCTTGATCAGCTTCTTCACCCGGTATTTGATCCAGCAGCTCTTAAGGCAGCTAAGAAGATCGGTACAGCTCTTCCAGCATCTCCTGGTGCTGCAGCTGGTAAGGTCGTATTTACCGCTGAGGACGCTAAGGCTTTAGGTAAAGGCGGTAAGGGTGAGAGAGTTATCCTTGTTCGTCTTGAGACCTCACCAGAGGATATCGAGGGTATGAGCGCTGCTCAGGGTATCCTTACTGTTCGTGGTGGTATGACATCTCACGCAGCCGTTGTTGCCCGTGGTATGGGAACCTGCTGTGTATCTGGATGCTCAGATATCACAAATATCGACGAGGAGAAGAAGGAGTTCACTCTTGATGGAATCACATTCCATGAGGGAGACTATATCTCACTTGATGGTTCTACAGGAAACATCTATCAGGGTGATGTAGCTACCAAGGAAGCTTCAGTTGCCGGCGACTTCGCTCGTGTTATGGGCTGGGCTGATAAGTATAGAAGACTTCAGGTTCGTACAAACGCTGATACTCCACGTGATGCAAAGAAAGCTCGTGAGCTTGGTGCTCAGGGTATTGGTCTCTGCCGTACAGAGCACATGTTCTTCAGCGGAAACAGAATCGATGCATTCCGTGAGATGATCTGCTCAGATACAGTTGAGGAGAGAAAGAAAGCATTAGCAAAGATCGAGCCGTATCAGGAAGACGACTTCAAGCAGCTCTATGAGGCTATGGAAGGCGATCCTGTTACTATCAGATTCCTGGATCCACCTCTTCATGAGTTCGTTCCACAGACTGAGGAAGACATCGAGAAGCTTGCTAAGACTCAGGGCAAGACAGTTCAGCAGATCAAGGACATCATCGCTGGCTTAAAGGAATTCAACCCTATGATGGGTCACAGAGGATGCCGTCTTGCTGTTACTTATCCTGAGATTGCTGAGATGCAGACAACAGCTGTTATCAAGGCAGCTCTTGCTGTAAAGAAGGCTCATCCGGATTGGAATATGGTTCCTGAGATTATGATCCCGCTCGTTTGCGAGGAGAAGGAGCTTAAGTTCGTTAAGAAGACTGTTACAGAGACAGCTGACAAGCTTATCGCTGAAGCAGGTTCCGATATGAAGTATGAAGTTGGTACTATGATCGAGATCCCTAGAGCTGCTCTTACAGCTGATGAGATTGCAAAGGACGCTGAGTTCTTCTGCTTCGGTACTAACGACCTTACTCAGATGACATTCGGTTTCTCACGTGATGATGCTGGTAAGTTCCTTGATTCTTACTATGAGAACAAGATCTTCGAGTCAGATCCATTCGCTCGTCTTGATACAGACGGTGTTGGTAAGCTCATGAAGTTTGCTGTTGACAATGGTAAGAAGGTTCGCCCAGAGCTTCACTGCGGTATCTGCGGAGAGCATGGCGGAGATCCATCTTCTATCGAGTTCTGCGATGAGATTGGTCTTGACTATGTATCATGCTCACCATTCCGTGTACCTATCGCTCGTCTTGCAGCAGCACAGGCAGCAATCAACCACGAGAACTAATATCTAACAGGTATTTAAATACAGGCTCTCTGGCCGCGAAAGCGGCCGGGGAGTTTTTTCTTGCAAACAAGAGGCCTGTGTGTTATAATTCTTTACTGATTGCACGGGCTTACTGTCTTTTTCGCTACAGGCCCGGATATTTAGGAGGAAAAAACACAAATGAGCGTAAAGGTAGAAAACTTAGACACAAAGAATATGTCAAAGATCACCGTAGAGGTGCCGGCAGCAGAGCTTGACAAGGCATTAAAACAGGCCTATGAGAGACAGAAGTCCAGAATCTCAATCAGAGGTTTCCGTAAGGGCCACGTACCTATGCAGGTCGTAGAGAAGATCTATGGCGACGACGTATTCTATGAGGACGCTGCAAATATCCTTGTGTCACAGGAATATCCTAAGGCTTATGATGAGTCCGGACTTGATATCGTATCAGCACCAAAGATTGATATAACTCAGATCGAAAAGGGCAAGGACTTCATTTTTACAGCAGAAGTAGCTACAAAGCCTGATGTAACACTTGACAAGTATGAAGGTATCACAGTTACAAAGATTGATACTTCAGTTACTGATGAAGAGGTTGAAAAGGATATCGAGGCTCAGCTTAAGAGAAACGCCCGTACAGTCACAAAGGACGGCGCAGCAGAGATCGGAGATAAGGTCGTTATCGATTTCGACGGCTCTGTAGACGGTGAGCATTTCGATGGTGGAAAGGCTGAGAATTATACACTTGAGCTTGGCTCACATTCATTCATTGATAACTTCGAGGATCAGATTGTAGGCCATAAAGCTGGAGATGAGTTCGACGTTAATGTTACCTTCCCGGAGAACTATCAGGAGAAGAGTCTTGCCGGAAAGGCAGCTGTATTTGCTGTAAAGCTTCACGAGGTTAAGACTGAGGAGCTTCCTACACTTGATGACGAGTACGTTTCAGATACTACTGATTTCGAGACAGTTGATGAATACAAGGCTGATGTAAGAAAGCAGCTCGAGGTCAGAAAAGAGAACGAGGCTAAGCGCACCAAAGAGGATGAGGCCCTTACAAAGATCATCGAGAAGGCAAAGATTGATATCCCTGATGCAATGGTAGATACTCAGGTAAATAATATCATCAATGACTACTCCAGAAACCTTGCACAGAGCGGACTTTCATTCCAGCAGTTCATTCAGTATTCAGGACAGACAATCGAGAAATTCCGTGAGAACACAAGACCTGAGGCCATAAAGAGAATCAAGACTTCACTCTGCCTCGAGAAGATTGCTGAGGAGCAGAAGCTTGAAGCCACAGACGAGGATATCGATAAGAGAATCGCTGACATGGCTAAGCAGTATGGCATGAAGGAAGAGGACTTAAAGAAGAATATCCAGGACGATGAGCTCGATACCTTTAAGGAGCAGATCAAGATGGAAAAGGCCATCGATTTTGTAATGGATAACGCAAAAGAGAGAGCAAAGAGAAAGACGAAGAAAGACGAGGATTCAGATAAGGAGGACTAAAGAATGGCATTAGTACCTTACGTCATCGAGCAGACCTCTAGAGGAGAGAGAAGCTATGACATCTATTCGAGACTTTTAAAAGACAGGATCATTATACTAGGAGAAGAGGTAAACGAGGCTACTGCTTCAGTTATTGTTGCAGAGCTCCTTTTCCTTGAGTCACAGGATCCAAATAAGGATATCCATCTCTATATCAATTCACCAGGAGGAATGGTTACCGCAGGATTTGCCATTTATGACACGATGCAGTATATCAAGTGCGACGTATCAACTATCTGCGTAGGACTTGCAGCATCTATGGGAGCATTCCTTCTTGCTGGTGGAGCAAAGGGCAAGAGAATGGCTCTTCCTAATTCAGAGATCATGATCCATCAGCCATCAGGTGGAGCCAAGGGTCAGGCTACAGAGATTGAGATCGCTGCTGAGAGCATCATCAAGACAAAGAAGAGATTAAACGAGATTCTTGCGCAGAACACAGGAAAATCCATAGAGCAGATTACAGCTGATACAGATCGTGACCACTATCTTTCAGCTGAAGAGGCGCTCGAATACGGCCTTATAGATAAGGTCATTACTAACCGTGAGGCTTGATATTTTTTAAGGAGGTAACACATGCCCAGAAGATTAGATGAACCTGTTCGCTGCTCATTCTGCGGCCGCAAGGCGTCCGAAGTCAGGAAGCTGATCGAAGGACCTAACGGTGCTTATATCTGTGATGAGTGTGTGGATATCTGCAATGAGATAATAGATGAAGAGCTTGGAACAGATGAATCTCCATTCAAAACACACGATGTATCGGATACTCTTGATGTAAACCTGCAGACCCCCAGACAATTAAAGGCTTTTCTGGATGAGTATGTCATTGGACAGGAAGAGGCCAAGAAAGTCCTATCTGTTGCAGTTTACAATCATTACAAGAGAATTCTCAATGGTAAAGATTCAGATGTAGAGCTTCAGAAGAGCAATGTCTTAATGCTTGGACCAACAGGTTCAGGAAAAACTCTTTTGGCTCAGACTTTAGCACGTATACTAGGAGTGCCGTTTGCTATAGCAGACGCTACGACACTTACTGAGGCGGGTTATGTCGGAGAGGATGTCGAGAATATCCTCTTAAAGCTTATTCAGGCTGCAGATTATAATATCCCGAGAGCTGAGCTGGGCATTGTCTACATCGACGAGATTGATAAGATTACCAAGAAGAGTGAGAACGTATCTATAACCCGTGATGTATCGGGAGAAGGCGTCCAGCAGGCACTCCTTAAGATCCTTGAGGGAACTGAGGCTTCAGTTCCGCCACAGGGCGGAAGAAAGCATCCTCAGCAGGAGCTTCTCCGAATTAACACGACGAATATACTTTTCATCTGTGGAGGAGCATTTGAGGGCTTAGATAAGATCATTGAGTCCAGACTTGACACGAGACGTATCGGTTTTGCAGAGACTTCATCAGATACTGCAAATGTCGATAAGTCAGAGAGTGAACTTTTAAAGCTTGCACTGCCTCAGGATTTTATCAAGTACGGACTCATTCCTGAGTTTATTGGACGTGTACCTATCGATGTTTCCCTGGATCTCCTTACAGAGGACGATCTGGTGCGTATACTTACAGAGCCAAAGAACGCTCTTGTAAAACAGTATCAGGCACTGTTTGCACTCGATAATGTAAAGCTTACATTCGAAGATGACGCCATCAGAGAGATTGCAAAGAAATCTCTTGAGAGAAAGACTGGTGCCAGAGGACTCCGTGCCATCATGGAGACCGTTATGATGGACTACATGTATGATGTGCCTTCAGAGGATGTTGATGAGCTTGTGATCACAAAAGAGATCGTAGACAAGCACCTGATTCTTGAAAGCCGCAAGGAAGACAAAGTTATATCCATTGAGGACAAGAAGAAAGCAAAGGAAAGTGCATGAAAATCAAGTCGGTCGAATTAGAGACCGTCTGTGGAATAACGAGTGAATTACCGGCGAACGCTCACCCTGAGGTGGCGTTCGCCGGTCGTTCTAATGCGGGAAAATCTTCTCTGATTAATTGTCTGATGCAGCGAAGCTCATTAGCACGTACATCATCCTCTCCCGGCAAGACACAGACGATAAACTACTATAATATCAACGAAGAGCTCTACCTTGTAGATCTCCCAGGATACGGCTATGCGAAGATATCAAGGGAGACAGCAGAGAAGTGGGGCAGGATGATAGAGAATTACCTGACTACCTCAGAGCAGCTCAGAGCTGTCTTTCTGCTCGTTGATATAAGGCATGAGCCTACGAAGCAGGACCTCCAGATGATAGACTATCTCGCCTGTTTAGAGATCGAGACTGTCGTCATAGCTACAAAAGCTGATAAAATAAAACGCAGTCAGCTTCAGAAAAACTTAAGCATAATAAAAAAGAGCATCAGTGAAAACACCAATGCTCCTTCAGATACAATAATACTTCCATTCTCATCTGTGACAGGACAGGGAAGAGAAGATGTCTTAGACCTGATGGATCAGGTCGCAGAGGGCTTATAGATAAAGACATTCATGAGTCTTTATCGAAAGCTCCTCGTAGTTGATTTCTTTCTCTGGGTCGCGTCCATTATAAAGCTTTTCAGTCAGGATATGCATAGCATCAATACCCTGATCCATAGGACTCTGATAGACTGCACAGTCTATGAGCCCTTTTTTCATGAACTCTCTGGTGGCATCGAAGACACCTAAGGTGATCACCTTAAACTTCAGTCGTGTCGTCATTGTAAAAATACCCTTGCATCCACCGTATACACCACCGGTAGTAGCAAAGAAAAACGCAGAAATGCCCGGGTTATCTGACATCATCTTCTGGACAAGCTCGTATGACTTGTAGTCCTCATCCCTGTTCTCACCGATAGAGGAGATGGTTAAGTGCTTATCTGAGGCCTTGATATAGTCCCTGAAGCCTCTGATGCGCTCCTCGTGAACCCTGATCTGTCTCGAGCCGGTAACTATTCCAATCTCAGTTCCATCCTCACAAACCCTGCTCATCTGTGCCGCAGCAACCTGACCGGCCTTGTATGGATCTGTGCCTACGTAGGCAAGTCTGCCTGAATCAGGTATATCTGTGTGAACGGTAACGACAGGAAGACCATCCTCTGAAATCTTTTTGATCGTATCGGTTACCATTGGATCGTCAAGAGGCGAGATGATAAGTCCCTTGATACCACTCTTTACCATCTGATCGATGACCTTGACCTGCTCGATTGGATTCATGTCTGCATATTCAATCATGAGCTCTGGCTTTGCATCAACAGCGGAAGCCTCAAGCTCTAATCCCCTGCGAACAGCCTTGAAAAAAGCAGTGTTTACGGCACCATAAAAAATGACGCCGATTTTGTCGCGCTTCTTTGAATTCGCAGAGCTGATCTGCTTTGAATTAATTATTCTTTCTTCCTTCTTCTGTGCTGTCATTGTGCTCACTCCCTTTTGTAATAAAATCGACATCAGGCATCAGTTCTTTGTCAATGATATCGAGCATTTCCGTGAATTTATTGTAGTCCTTCTCGGAAAAACGCTCCTTGACACGATTGGCAACGACCTTAATATATGCCTCATTTATCTGGTTGTACTTTTCATACTTCGTTGTAGGCTCGAGATAGTAGGTCCGAAGGTCCTTTTTGCTCTGAATCTTCTTCAGATAACCCTTCTTGATAAGGCTTGCGACTCTGTAGGCAGCATTTGGAGCCGAAATGTTCATCGCACTTGCGAACTGCGCTACGGTAGGATGATTCAGTGTAGTAATTGCCTCCATCGAGAAGGTTTCGACTGTCGTCAGTGTAGCCTCACGATTCTCAAACTTGGAATAAACCTGTGTGTAAAAATGCAGGCGGAGCTTGCTATATACGTTATGCAATACTTCTTCTAACATAGTCCCTCCACTTAAAAAATAAAAACTTTGAAACTATTGTATCATTGAAACTTAAAAAATGCAAAAGATTTTTTACTTAAAATCTCCTTGACTTTTTTTGGCCTATAGATTATACTTCAGATGTTTTAATTAAAAGATATTTATTTTAAAACATTAGAACTAGTTTCCAACATGCATTTATTTTTCACAGAAAAGGAGATTATCATGGATTTTGAAAAATTACAGGACATCATTGCAGACCAGCTCGACGTAGATAAGGCGGACGTAAAGCCAGACACAAAGCTCGTAGATGACCTTGATGCTGACTCACTCTCAGTAGTTGAGATCCAGATGGCTATCGAGGATGAGTGTGGTGTGAAGATCCCTGACGAGGAGATTCCGAACCTTGTAACAGTTGATGACATCATGAAAGCAATAGAGAAGTTCAAATAATAATGACAGTAGAAGAATACAATGAAGCAGATGAATTTATTATGTGCAAGGGCTGCCACAGAAGGTCCAGAAAGAGCCAGTGGGAGAGCCACTTCTATGTGTGCCCCGTCTGCGGAAAGTATAAAAATATAACTGCTCAGTACAGGTTCTCCCTTATTTTTGACAAGGACAGCTTCAAGCTGATGAACAGAGGAATTACCTCTGATGATCCGCTTTCATTCCCAGGCTACAAGGAAAAGCTAAAGGATGTAAAGGAAAAGACACATCTGAACGAGACAGCTGTAGCAGCCGTCGGAAAGATTTCAGGAGTCACTTCCGTTGCGGTAGTCCTCGACAGCAGATTTTTCATGGGTTCGATGAGCCAGGCCGCTGGTGAAAGAATCACGAGAGCCATTGAATACGCTGAAAAGCATAAGCTTCCGCTGATTATTTTTTCAGCATCTGGCGGAGCGAGGATGCAGGAAGGTATGTTCTCACTCTGGCAGATGGCTAAGACAGCTGACGCGGTTGAAGAGTTTTCGAGAAAGGGCGGCCTCTACATCTCAGTCCTGACACATCCGACTACTGGCGGTGTTACAGCCTCATTTGCTACTCTTGGAGACATCACCCTTGCAGAACCGGGAGCACTTATCGGATTTGCCGGACCTCGTGTCATAGAGCAGACTATCGGAAAGAAGCTTCCAAAGGGCTTCCAGAGAGCTGAGTATCTGTATCAGCACGGCTTTGTAGACGAAATCGTCCCGAGAGCAGAGCTTAAAAAGACACTTACAAAGCTTCTGATGCTCCATGGATTTAAGATCACAGGAGGTGCTCCATGGTAGATAAAATCCTAGATCAGACTGCAAAGATTGATAAAAAAATAGAGGCTCTTAAAAATGAGCAGGAGTCTCTTAACGGTATCACAGTAGATGACAAATACTATGAGAACGAAGAGGAAATAGAACACTTAAAGAAATTAAGAAGTGACCTTTTAGAGCAGTGCCGTGACCTTACGCCAGAGGATCACGTACATATTGCCCGTCTTGCTGACAGACCTCATATCACAGACTTTATTGACGCTCTGTTTACTGACTTTTTCGAGCAGAGAGGCGACCACCTCTGTGACGAGGACGCAGCCATCTATGGCGGGATCGCACTTTTCCATAAAATCCCTGTAACCGTCTTAGGCCACAGAAAAGGCAGAACAGTTGAAGAGAATGTCGCCTGCCGTTTCGGAATGCCGTCCCCTGAAGGATACCGCAAGGCGATGAGGATGTTTAAGGAAGCTGAGAAGTTTCACCGCCCGATTATCACCTTTATCGATACTCCGGGAGCCTATCCTGGTATGGAAGCTGAGGCTCATGGACAGGGTGAAGCGATAGCCAGGTCACTTGCGATGATGAGCCATCTGACGGTTCCGGTGATTTCAGTAGTTACCGGAGAGGGAAACAGCGGTGGAGCTCTTGCACTTTCAGTAGCAAACAGACTTCTGATGCTTAAGTACGCAGTCTATTCAGTGCTTTCACCAGAGGGCTTCTGCAGCATACTTTTCAAGGATACTTCGAGAAAGACGGAGGCCTGCTCTCTTATGCATCTGACAGCAGACGACCTGTATCAGAATAAAATGGCTGACGAAGTCATAGATGAGCCGCTCGGCGGAGCTTCATTTGACCCTGTAACAGTCTATGATGCATTGGACAAGGCTATATATAAGAACCTTAAGGAGCTTGAAAAAATGTCCGCTTCCCAGCTCGTAGCAGACCGTCACAGAAAGTTCAGAAGAATTTAATTATGTATTCAATTGATATCATTTCCACTGGCCTCGCTATTCCATCGAGAACAGTCACAAATGATGACCTGGCACAGATAGAAGAGACGAGCAACGAGTGGATCGAAAAGAGGACTGGAATAAAGGAGCGCAGGTTCACAGGTGAGGGCGAAAGCGCGAATGTCCTTGCGATAAGAGCGGCCAGACAGGCACTTGAGAAGTCAGGCATCTCTCTTGAAAAAATAGGACTTGTCCTCGTTGCAACTCTTTCCGGAGATTATTCCACCCCGTCCGTTGCGTCTCAGATGCAGGAGGCGTTGGGGTTACCAAAAGACATCCCATATCTGGATGTGAACGCAGCCTGCAGTGGAGCGGCATATGCGCTGGAGATGGCGAGAGCATATCTCGTCGCCAATCAGGATAACGAAAAGCCATATGCCATAGTCACCGGAGTAGAGGAGCTCTCGAAGCTCCTGGATCCGGATGATCGGACGACTAATATCCTCTTTGGAGATGGAGCGGGATCGGTAGTTATGACTGTAAAGGAAGGAAGCTATGCCTCCGTGCTTGGAGCCGAAAGTTCACTTGCGATTAACTGCTTTGGATCAAAGAATTCGAGATCCCTGAATACCCCGGACGCCATACATCAGCCATCATACATCAGAATGGACGGGAAAGAGGTGTTCCGCTTCGCAGTTCGGATAGTTCCTTACTGTATTAACAAGACACTTAAAAAAGCAGGTCTGTCCACGGATGACATTGATTTTTTCATCTGCCATCAGGCGAACAAGAGGATCATAGATCACGTTGTGAAATCGATGAAGCTTGATACAGAAAAATTCTACTGCAATGTCGACCATATCGGAAATACCTCAGGAGCGTCTATTTTTATCTGCCTCGCAGAGATGGAAGAGAAGAGTTTACTTAAATCCGGGCAGAGACTGCTCCTGACAGGCTTTGGCAGCGGACTTACCTGGGGAAGCGTGATCGCGGAATACAGAAGCAGACAGTGAAAGGGAAAAATATGGACTTAAGAGATTTAACAGGAACAGAATTCCCGCTGATACAGGGAGGCATGGCAAATATTGCTACAGGTGAGTTTGCTGCGGCAGTTTCAAATGCCGGTGGACTCGGACTTATCGCCTCGGGTGGCTTCTCATGCGAGCGCATCAAAGAAGAGATAGAAAAAGCCAGGAACCTTACAGATAAGCCGTTTGGCGTAAACCTGATGCTTATGCATCCGGAGATAGACCAGATCGCAGATCTGGTTGCTGAGATGAAGGTGCCATTTGTTACCACAGGAGCAGGCAACCCGGCCCGTTTCATGAAAAAATGGAAGGAAGCCGGAATAAAGGTATTCCCTGTTGTAGCAGCTCCAACGCTTGCAATCCTGATGGAGAGGAGCGGAGCTGACGCGGTTATTGCAGAGGGAAGCGAGAGCGGCGGCCATATCGGAGAGATGGCAACTATGACCTTAGTCCCTCAGGTGTGTGACGCGGTAAGTATCCCGGTCGTAGCAGCAGGCGGCATAGCAGACCACAGACAGTTCCTCGCAGCAAAGGATTTAGGTGCCTGCGGAGTTCAGGTAGGAACGGCGCTCCTTGCCTCAGAAGAGTGCCCGATTCACGAGAACTATAAGGAGGCACTAATCAAGGCAAAGGGCACTGACGCAGTGGTTACCGGCCGAATCGGTGGAACCCCTGTAAGAGTACTAAAGAATAGAATGACCCGCGAGTACATAAAGAGCGAAAAGGCCGGAGCTTCGATGGAGGAACTTGAGAAGTTTACACTTGGAAGTCTCCGCCGTGCAGTTTTTGAGGGAGATACAAAGACAGGAAGTCTTATGGCAGGACAATCGGCCGGCCAGGTGAAAGAGATAAGGCCTCTCAGAGAGATTATAGAGGACATCTGCCTCGGAAAGGAGAACGCATGAAGACGGCTTTTTTATATGCAGGACAGGGAGCCCAGACCACAGGGATGGGAAGAGATCTCTACGAAAAATATCCGTCATTTGCTGCAATCTATGATGCAGCTGACAGAGTAAAGCCGGGACTTAAAAGTATTATTTTTGAAAATAAGGACGATGCCCTGACACGTACTGAGAACACCCAGCCGGCCCTGGTTGCCTTTGCAATCGGAGTTACAATGCTTCTTGGAGAAAAGCATATCTATCCGGATGTGACTCTTGGACTTTCTCTCGGTGAGTATTCGGCTCTTTACGGAGCTTCTGCTTTTTCTGTCGAGAGTGCACTTAAGGCCGTGGCTTTCAGAGGAGAGGCAATGAGAAAAGCAGGCGAGGGCGGAACCTGGGGAATGTCAGCAGTCTTAGGACTTGAGGCAGAAAAGCTCGAAGCTGTCTGCAGACAGGCCGGCTGCTACCCGACGAACTATAACTGCCCTGGACAGATAGTTATCTCAGGCGAGAAGGACAAGGTCGATGAGGCTGGAGAGCTTGCAAAGGAAGCAGGTGCAAGACGCGTTATGCCTCTCCATGTGAGCGGACCGTTCCACACTCCTTATATGAAAAGCGCCGGAGATGCGCTGGCTGAGTACCTTCCAGGAGCTGAGATAAAGCCACTCCGCTGCCCGGTACTTTTCAACGCGACAGGTGATGACGGCGGCGTAGCTCCTATGACTGACCAGAAGGATAAAATCGTAGATCTCCTCGTAAGACAGGTCCAGAATCCGGTAAGGATGGAGAAGAGCCTGACCTCACTTTTACAGGAGGGCTATGACCACTTCATCGAGATCGGACCTGGAAAGACCCTTTCAGGCTTCGTTAAAAAATGTGCGAAGCCGCTTGGAATCAGCGATTACACAGTAAAGACCATTAACACAGTAGAGGATATAGAGAGCTTATGAAAAGAGTCTTGATCACAGGAGCTAGCGGCGGGATAGGAAGCGCTATGGCTGAGGAGTTCGACCGCGAGGGCTATGAGCTGGTGCTCCACTGTCATAAGAATATTGAAAAATTAAACGACCTCAAGGAAAGACTCTCAAATGAGCCAGTACTGGTATCAGGCGACCTTTCCACAGAAGAGGGTGTGAATTCTGTAATAGAGCAGGTTGGAGATATTGATGTACTTATAAATAATGCGGGTATCACAAGAGATGGCCTGCTGCTTACGATGAAGCCGGAAAGCTTTGACGCTGTCATCGCGGCAAATCTAAGGAGCGTCTACCTGATGAGCCGTGCTGTTTTAAGAGGCATGACAAAGCGCAGATGGGGACGCATCATAAATCTATCAAGTGTAAGTGGCATATACGGAAATGCCGGACAGACGAACTATGCCGCGTCTAAGGCAGGTATCATTGGCTTTTCAAAGTCGCTTGCAAAAGAGGTCGCATCGAGAAATGTGACTGTAAACTGCATCGCGCCGGGAATGATTGAGACCGAGATGACAGCAGCTATTCCTGAAAAAGCGAAGGAAGCACTTTTGTCAGAGATACCAATGAAGAGGATGGGACGTCCGGAGGAAATTGCATATATAGCTTCATTTCTCGCAAGCGAGAAGGCATCTTATATAACAGGCTCAGTAATTGAAGCCGATGGAGGAATGTAATGGATAAAAGAAGAGTAGTCGTTACGGGACTTGGAACTGTAAATCCGTGCGGACTTTCAGTCGAGGAGAGCTTCGAGAATGTAAAAAATGCCAAGGTCGGTATCGGTCCTATCACCAGATTTTCTGTACCTGATTTTTCTGTAAAGGTAGTCGGTGAGGTTAAGGGCTTCGACCCACTGAAGTACATGAAAAAAAGAGATGCCCGTCATATGGACCTCTTCACTCAGTATGCTATGGCCGCTGCTGATGAGGCATTAAAGGATGCGGGAGTTTTAGATGAAGAAGGAAATCTTTCATCAGAAATAGATGCAAAGCGTTTTGGAACTGATATCTCAAGCGGAATCGGAGGCCTTACCACTATCGAGGAGCAGCATATCAGAGGAATGGAGAAGGGCTTTGAGAGAGTTTCCCCGTTCTTCATTCCTATGTCTATCGCGAATATGGCAGCAGGCCAGGTGTCTATCAGATACGGCCTCAAGGGCATGTCTACCTGTCCTGTAGCTGCATGCGCAGGAGGAACCCTTGCTATAGGTGATGCCTTCCACCGTGTAAGGGACGGTTATGAGGATATGATGATCTGCGGCGGAACTGAAAGCTGCATCACACCTCTTGCCATGGGCGGTTTCTCAAATATGGGAGCGCTTACAAAGGCAGAGGATTACAACAGAGCCTCAATCCCATTTGATGCTGAAAGAAGCGGCTTCGTAATGGGTGAGGGCTGTGGCCTCCTGGTCCTTGAGGAGTATGAGCACGCCAGGGCAAGAGGGTCTCATATATACTGTGAGATAGCAGGCTACGGCGCTAACAGTGACGCCTATCATATCACCTCCCCTGATCCTTCAGGAGAGGGAGCAGCTGATGTCTTTAAGCTCTGCCTTGAGGACGCCGGAGTTAAGCCAGAGGATGTGGATTATATCAACGCTCACGGTACCTCAACCCACCTTAACGATACGACTGAGACAAAGGCCGTTCATGCTGTCTTTGATGATCATGCCGCAAAGCTTAAGATTTCTTCTACAAAATCCATGACCGGTCATCTCTTAGGTGGCGCCGGCGGTGTAGAGGGTGTCTTTACAGCAAAGACAATCGAAGAGGGCTTTATTCCTCCTACAGCCAACCTCGAGGTAAACGACCCTGAGTGCGACCTCGACTATGTGCCAAAGACAGGTATCAAAGCTGATGTAAAGGTGGCAATGAGTGATTCACTTGGCTTTGGCGGTCACAACGCCTGCGTTCTGTTCAGAAAGCTGTGATCTGATGGAAAGACTATCTGTTAGAGAAAATCCAAACATCCTTACCTGTGACGATATAGAGAAAATCCTGCCTCATAGGCAGCCGATGCTTATGGTCGATAAGATTATCGATTATGAGCCTATGAAGTGGGCTATCGGTGAAAAGCTTATGAGCAGAAATGATCCGGTTTTTGCAGGGCATTTCCCAGGATATCCGGTTTTTCCTGGAGTCCTTTCACTCGAGGCTATAGCTCAGTGCGGTGCCTGTGCAGTGATGACGGCAGATGAATTCAAAAATTCAGTCCCGATGTTCGGTGGAATAAAAAATGCAAGGTTCCGCACCCCTGTAAGACCTGGAGATGTACTGCGAATCGAGTGCGAGCTTACAAATCTTAAGAAAAATATAGGTATCGCCGAGGGCAGAGCATATGTTGGCGATAAGCTGGCTGTAAAATGTGATTTTACTTTTGCAATAATTGAACACTAAGACTTTCCAAAAACACCCGTCTGTGCTAAAATAAAATAAATACAGGCGGGTTTTTTGGGAGTTTTTTATATGAATAATAAGACAATTAATACAGAAAATAAATGGTATGAAATCATTTGGGCTGTAGTTCTTTTTACTTTTTCTATAGCCCTTGTCATAAGTCTTTTTGCTTTCTTTTCATCTAAGAGTGGGGAGTTCCCTGTAGATGATCTTTCAGATGGATGGGATATTAGTTTCCAGGGGAAGCAGTATCACGATGTATCCAGGTATGACAAGAGGTTCTCTGATCTGAATTTCAAAAGAAACGATGTCATTACGATGGAGCGTAGAATTGATTTCAGTTCATCTGCATTGGATGATGACAGGGTAACAATTCGGGTATATTCGAGACTTTCCTCTATCAGAGTAAGTATTGTCGGATTAGATGGCAGGGACAGACTTCTCTATTTCTATGGGTATGATAAAGGCTACAGCAAGACAGGCTCATTTCTTGGCAGTGGTTATCATTTCATCCAGCTTCCTCAGAACTGCTACGGAATGACCTTAAAGATTATAGAGATGGCGTCACAGGACGATGCTATCCAGAGTCTGCCTGAGGTGCTGGCTACTCCGTCAAGTCACGCGATGGAACAGTTTGCAAGAGACAGGGGACCTGGTACTTTTATTACTGTTTTTCTGGTAATGGCCGGTGCAATTCTTACTATCATCTCTCTATCTATGGCTATTGTGGACAGAGGCTTTATAGACCTCTGTCTTTTAGGCCTGTTCTCCATGTTCGGTGGATTATGGAGCATGTGTGCCCTTAAAGCAATAGAGTTCTTATCTCAAGATATTAAAATGGACAGCATGATTGAATATTTCTCGCTCTATATCTTTGCTGTTCCGCTTCTGGCACTTGCATTCAGATTTCTAAAAAAAATATCATACGCGGTTAAGGTGTTTATTTTTGCATCCATGATAGCAAATGCTGCAGTCCTTGTTGCAGCTATCATTTCACAGAAAACAGGTCTTGCGAATATCGATTTTCTGCTGCCGGTATTCCATGTGCTTCTGTCCTTAGATGCTGTGGTAATGGTGACAGTATCGATTCTCAGATGGAAGAAAGCGTCGTTATCTGAAAAAATTTTTGAGATGGGCATTTATGGCGCAGCGATTCTGGGAGTAGTATATATCCTATACTATTATCTGATAAAGCGGCATGACTATGCACCAGGTATCTTTGATAATATGATCATGCCTTTAGCGCTTCTTTCAATGACGATCTTTTTCCTGATTGCCTATATCGTTGGCATCTATATGAAACGGATTGATAAAACTCAAAGAAAGCGGCTGCAGAATCTGGCTTATAAGGATGATCTGACAGGGCTGTTAAACAGAACAAAGGGAGAACAGATGTTAAGTCAGCTTGGAGCGAATGGACAGAGATATCTGGTAATTAACTTTGACCTTAATTTCTTAAAGAGGACAAATGACAGATTTGGTCATGCCACAGGTGATAAGTATCTGAAGAGCTTTGCGGGTATTCTTACTGAAGTATTTTCGGATGCGACAGGTATCTGCAGAATGGGTGGAGATGAATTCATGGTTGCATATCAGAAAGCACCAGATGAAAAGACAGTTCAGGAGAAATTATCTCAAATGAAGAAACTGGAATCAAAAGAGGAGGGCAGCTTACCAGATGGAGTTATTATCGACGCAGCCTATGGCTATGCTTATTCTGATGAAAATGAAAAAGCCACTGGAGAGTTAATCTACAGTATTGCAGACAGGAAGATGTATGAGATGAAATTTGAGTCAAAGAAAGGGAGGAGCTTATGAAAGAAAACGATGTTTCAAAAACCTTCCGACTTAGGTTTTTCATTTTTATAGCTATAGCAGTTGCAGGCGTATTCATATTTGTTTCGGCAGTAAACAGTTTTGTCAAAAAGGACAATATCCCATTTAATCAGGGGTGGGATATGTCTTTTAGAGACAGTTTTTCCAAGAATGTAGACCTTTACAGATATCGTATATCTGGAAGAATAAAGAAGGGTGAGGCTGTACTGCTTGACAACCGTCTGCCTGAAACAATTGGTGGAAGTATGATACTCTCTTTCAGAGCAGAGTATTCATATGTCAGAGTTTATGTAGATGGTGAGTGCATCTATTCCTATATGGGAGGAAAGGATAATACTCAAATAACACCTGGTGATGCTGTCCACATGGTAAGCCTCCCGGAGAGCGCTGCTGGTAAGCTGTGCCGGGTAGCGCTCCATCCTGGATATGACGACGCATTTAATAAGCTTCCACTGTTTACCTTGATTCCGGCCAGACAGATTTCAGCCAGTTACATGACAAGTGATATTTATACGAATCTGGTTGGTATTTTTCTATTTATGACAGGCCTTATACTTCTGATAACCTCGATTGTGCTTTTCTTTTCCAGAAGGAAATGGAACATCTGCTTTTCTCTGGGATTGCTGTCATTTTTAGTAGGTATGTGGGCACTATGTCGTGGCGGAGTTATAGAGCTCTATTCACTGGATTTTTCAACAAATACAAGGATAGAGCATTTAAGCCTGTTTTTTGCTGTCTTGCCGTTTATGGGGCTTACCATTAGTATCAGGGGGACAGGTCCTTCTATTAAGAAAAGAATCTGCACAGCTGCAGGAATTGCCATATACTCGGCTTTTTATATCTTTGCCTTGATAAACGAGTATTTTAATTCCGTAAATATTGCCCATATGTATTCGATTTTCCAGCTGGTGACGGTTGGCTGTGGTTTCCTGGTGATCTATGGTACGAAGTCTGATGATAAGGAAAAACGCACGGTATATCGGATAATGAATGCCGGACTTATAGTGGTGATCGTCGGTCTTGCAGCTGATATTATCCGTTATCATGCGCAGAGAATCATGACAGTAGACAGTCGAGTGTTAAATTATTCCTTTATCCCGATTACCGCTATCTGCTACATAATTATCACTGGCTATTCTTATCTGACCATGTTAAATGATTTCTTCATCGAACAGGCCAATGAAGAGGCTTTAAAGAGACTGGCATATACTGATATTCTGACGAACCTTCACAACAGAGCCTGGAGTAATAACAAGCTCGACGAGCTCTATAAAAAAGGCCTTAAATATCAGATTATCAGCTTTGATGTAAATGATTTAAAGATTGTAAATGATTCTATGGGTCATGCCGCAGGAGACGCTCTTCTTAAAGACTGTGCAGAAATCCTTAATTCTTGCTTTGACGATGTGGGGCATATCGTAAGAACGGGAGGAGACGAGTTCTTAGTGATCATTACTGAGGGCAGAAAGAGTTTCGTCACCAGAGGCCTCAAAAAAATGGAGAAGCTTGAAGCTGAGTATAATGTCATGAGAAAATACCATATCAAGATCAGTTATGGTTCAGCTGATTCAAGTGAACAGGAAAATATGACTCCTGATATGGTACTAAGGCTCGCTGACGATAGAATGTATCAGATGAAAAAGGATAAGCGTTTCTCAAACTCTTAGGTTATTTAAGTAGAGATCTTCAAAATCCTTATCATCTGCAAGTACTATTTCATGTGATTTATTTCTGATCTGTGAAAGTCTCATACGTACTTCAGGTGAATCCTCAGATAGGAACTTTACAGCACCTTTAAGAGAGGTGTTGCCGACTGCAGCTATTCTGTCAGAAAGCATATCCGGGAAGAGGCCGATTGAGGATGCTTCTTCTGCTGAGAGACTACTTCCGAAACCTCCGGCGAGATAGACCTTTGAAGGTGTCAGGTGAGATTCCTTCATAAGAATTTCTATTCCGCTTCTGATTGCAGATTTCGCAAAGAGCAGTTCATGAATATCGTCCTGTGTAAGAGTGATTGGGTCTTCCCCTTTGTTAACCGGTGATGGTTTCCAAAGTGGGAAGCCTTTTTTTATCCACACATCTTTTACGTAGGTGCCGTTCTCGTCAATTATGCCAGCGCCTTTCATGGCTGAGACAGCGCTGATAAGTCCGTTTCCGCAGAGCCCGAGAGGCCTTTTGGTGCGGAGCTTGATTTCATGCTGTATCCTCTCACCAGGGGAGAGCATAGAGAAGTCCTCTTCCCATGGTATCAGAGTAAGGACAGGCCTTGTGCCTTTGAAACTCACCTGGGTGATTGCACCAGGAAGCCCCGGTGTGCCGCAGCTGATATTTGCAGCTTCGAAAGCCGGTCCGGCTGCTGTTGAGGTCACATATAAGGCATCTCTATTACCAAGCGCCATTTCGCCGTTCGTCCCTAAGTCTATTAAAAGTGCAGGCTCCTCTGCCTGATCTATTCCTAAATAGTAGATTCCGCTTGCGATATCGCCTCCTACAAAGGCTGAAATCCCCGGCAGCAGATATACGGGTGTCTTATCTGTAAAAAATACCTGAGATATGTCCTTTAGTGAGATATCGCCAGGATCAAACGGAGCCTCACCTAAAGATCTGACATCAGCTCCCTCCAGCAGGTGCCCCATTGTTGTGTTTGCCGCTATAGCCATCTGGGATGGGGTTTTTGAAAGACTATACTTAGATGAAAGCTCGGATAAGGATGCTGCTATCGTGCTCTCGGCAAGACGCTGCATATCTGAGGCTGCGAAATGAGAGGAGACGGCGGCCTTTATTCGGGATATCACATCAGCTCCGTAGCTTACCTGAGGATTTCTCTTCCTTAAACTTCCAATAAGCTCTCCGTCTGGTGTCAGAGCGGCTGTCTCTATGGTAGTACTTCCCAGATCCACTGCAGCTATAAATGGTCTTTTGTTTGTTTTTTCATCTGGGGATGAAGCAGTTTCTGTTAGACTTTCACTGCTGATAGTGGATGGCATTGAGTTTAAAATCTTTGACTCATCTATCTCGAATGTCACCTCAGTGCAGCCAGTTGGAGCTGTTTCAAAAAGCTGTGCAGCTGTCGTCTGGCAGGAGAGGACTTCAATTGCTTTCAGGATTTTTCCATCTCCATTGAAGTGTACCTTTACTGTGCATTTGCCGCAGCTTCCCATTCCTCCGCAGGGCAAAATAACGCGGACGCCCTGCCTGCGCAGGAAGTCCGCGATAGTTTCATTTCTATTCAGTTCAGAAAGCTTTACTGATTTATTCATATCACCTGTGCATAGAGAATGAGCTTAGATCATAATTCTCAAGGTTTCCGTTCAGAGTTCTGTCATCAGCCTCTGCAAAGAGAGTCTCACGATCCTTGGCAAACAGCTGCTTCTCACGGTATGCAGATGGACCGCCGACACAGCCGCCCTCGCAGACCATTCCCTCAAGGAAGTCATCGTTAAACTTACCGACTTTCATCATCAGAAGCTGCTTCTTACACTCAGCAGCGCCATTTGCTACGCAGACCTTGGCATCGATATGCTGATCTGATTCTTTAAGAGATTCGAGAACAGCTGCAGTAACACCACCTGACTGGGAGAATCTTTTTCCATAAATAGAGGCTTCCTGGTAATCGTATCCATTGTCCGGCTGCAGGGTTACACCCTTTGCTCGCATGATTGCTCTGATCTCTGAGAAGGTCAGCGCGTAGTCCGCATTACCCTCAATCCCGGCCTCAATTGTCTCACTCTTCTTCGAGATACATGGTCCGATAAATACACAGATGGCATCCGGTTCCTTGGCCTTAATAAGCCTTGAAACAGCACACATAGGTGAAACCGTAGTAGAGATCAGGTCATCGGCAAGCTCTGGGAAGTGTTTCCTTATCATATTTACGAAAGCTGGGCAGCAGCTCGTGGATTTCTTCTCACCCTTCGCATAAGCTTCAGCCCATTCTTTGGCTTCAGCCTGTGCGGTAAGGTCTCCACCGAGTCCTACCTCAATGAAATCCTTGAAACCAAGCTCTTTCATGGCTTTCTTCCAGGAGTTCATGGTAATCTTCGGTCCGAACTGTCCTTCTGTGGCAGGAGCTGCCATAGCATAGACAGGCTTGTCTGACTTAAGGGCATTTATAACCGGGACTATATATGTCTTTGAGGCGATGGCTCCGAACGGACATCTGTGAATGCAGAGACCGCAGCGGATGCATTTGTCATCGTTTATTTTGCAGATGCCGTACTCATCGTATTCGATAGCGTTTACCGGGCAGGCAAACTTACAAGGACGCTTTAAGGCTGCGATAGCGTGATATGGGCAGGCCTGTGCGCACTTACCGCACTCCTTGCACTTCTTAGGATCGATGTGGCTTCTCTTATCGCCAGGGTGGCAGGCGTCGAACTTACAGGCTGAGACGCAGGCCTTTCCAAGGCAGTTCTGGCAGTTATCAGTAACGACATAGGATGAGATAGGGCAGTCCTCACAGGCTGCATGAAGAACCTGGATGATATTCCCGTTGTCGTTTGCATCTGGTGCTTCACCGCAGGCTAAGCGGACTCTCTCACGGATGATTTCACGCTCCTTGTAGATGCAGCAGCGGAATCTGGCCTGTGGTCCTGGAATAAGCTTCTCAGGAAGGAATTCCTTCTCCTGCTCTAATGTGCCTGCAAAGGCAAGCTCAGCTACTGTAGTCAGGACGTCGTGTTTAATCTTTATAACACCCTCATCAGCATACATAGTATTTTTTCTCCTTAACTTTACTTACATACATACTAGATTTATTTTATCATATAAAGTGGCTGTGTGTTGTATTTTTTTAAAAAATTACATTGCGATTTTTATGTACAAGTGATAGACTTAAAAAGACTTTAAACTGGTTTGGTTTAGTTGGAGGAAAAAATGACATACAAAGAAATGACCAAGGAAGAACTGTTAGAGGAGAGACAGCAGCTTGAAAAAGAGTATGATGCCTGGAAGAGAAAAGGCTTAAGCCTGAACATGGCTCGTGGAAAGCCGTCCGCAGCTCAGCTCGACCTCTCGAATGAACTGATGGATGTACTGAATTCAAACAGCTACTTTAACGACCAGACCGGTACAGACTGCAGGAACTATGGTGTAAGCGATGGTATCCCTGAGGCGAAGGCTCTGATGGGTGAGATGAGTGAAGTAAGCCCTGACGATATGATCATCTTCGGCAACTCATCACTTAACATCATGTTTGACCAGATTGCCAGAAGCTATGCCAAGGGAGTCTGTGGCAGCACACCATGGTGCAAGCTCGATAAATGGAAGTTCCTTTGCCCTGTTCCAGGATATGACAGACATTTCAAGGTTACAGAATTCTTCGGCGCTGAGATGATTAACATCCCGATGACACCGGACGGCCCTGACATGGACATGGTAGAGGACTATGTAAATAACGATCCGGCTGTAAAGGGTATCTGGTGCGTTCCTAAGTATTCAAACCCTCAGGGCTACAGCTATTCAGATGAGACTGTAAGACGCTTTGCAGCTCTTAAGCCGGCAGCTGAGGACTTCCGTATTTTCTGGGATAACGCTTATTCCATCCATCATCTTTATGATGAGCCGGAGAAGCAGGATGTAATCCTTGAGATCCTCGATGAGTGCAGGAAGGCTGGAAATCCTGATATCGTCTATAAATTTATTTCTACATCAAAGGTTACCTTCCCTGGTTCAGGACTTGCCGCTATGGCAGCTTCAAAGAAGAACCTTGATGATGTAAGAAAGTATATGACTGTTCAGACCATAGGTCACGATAAGCTGAACCAGCTCCGCCACGTACGTTTCTTCGGTAACCTGGCGAATATGAAGCAGCACATGAGACGTCATGCAGCTATTCTTCGTCCGAAGTTTGAGGCTGTATGGGACATCTTTGATAAGAACCTCGGAGGTCTTGGAGTTGGTGAGTGGACCAGACCAAATGGCGGATATTTCGTTTCATTTGATTCATTAAACGGCTGTGCCAAGAAGATTGTAGCTATGTGCAAGGAGGCAGGTGTTACTCTTACTCCGGCAGGCGCTACTTATCCATATGGCAAGGATCCGGACGATAAGAATATCCGTATCGCGCCATCGTATCCTCCGCTTGCTGAATTAAAGCAGGCTGCTGAGATATTTACTATCTGTGTACGTCTTGTAAGTATTGACAAAATACTCTCTGAGTCCGATAATTGATTTGGATTTCAAAGCCGGAATAAATGGACAGGCTTTTTGGATAGAGCTTTTTTGGAAGAGGTGTTCCAAGTGAAGAGAATTCTTGTTGTTGATGATGACATGGTCACAAGAAAGACTGCTTCGTATATACTCTCGAAGGAGGGATATATCGTAGATACAGTTGAGACAGGTCAGAGATGTCTTGCTACTTTGGCAAACGAGTACTATGATCTGCTGCTTCTTGATATCGACATGCCAGTTATGGATGGTTTTGAGACACTCCGTTATATCAGAAACAATCCATCCACAAAGAATCTTGCAGTTGTATTCCTTACCGGGGATAATACTGTAGATTCAGTTATCAAGGCATCTTCTCTGAATGCTTCAGGTTACATAGTAAAACCATTTATTCCAGAAAATCTTATTTCAAAGGTCAGAGACATCCTTGCGGGGTGAGGTATGAAACTACTCTATAATATTGACTTTTCTATAGCCGCGGCAGTCTTTCTTTTAGTTTTTCTCCTCTATGTCATGTTCTCATATGACTTGAGGATAAGGAAGAACCGCGGCTTCTTCTTTCTTCTTTTATGCACTCTTGCAGCAGATATAATGGATATCGTAACGGCATATACGATAAGCAATGCCGATACCTTTCCGGTGGTATGGAATGTTGTTCTGAACGAAAGCTATTATTTTATGCTCGGGATGTTGGGGTTCTTTTTTTTCCTGTATTCGCAGGAGGCAGTCGGAAATGATTTATTAGATAAAAGGCCGAAGTGGCAGCTTTCGACAAAGCAGATCCATGTCATCCTGATGTCAGGTTATGTGGTTCTTCTTCTGATAAATATCCCGACTGGTGTCATGATGTCATTTAATGGTGGCAGATACACTCATGGTCCTCTATATTTTTTCCTGTTTTTATTTCCTTATCTCGAGGTAGCATTTGCTTTTTCAAGAGTAGTAATGAGAGCAGAGGAGTATAAAAAGAGGGGCAAACGGTTCTTAGTCTGGATCTATTTCATCTTCTGCATTATCAGTGCATTAACCCAGCTTTTTATTTTTCCAAAAGTTCTAATCTCTGTATTTGCGGTAGCTATCGGTCTTACCTTCCTCCTTATCCTCATGGAGACTCCCGACTATCAGGGAATGATGAGTGCCATGGAGCAGCTTAAAGATACTCAGAGGCAGCTTAAAGAGCAGGCAGAGTCTGCAAACCAGAGGTCTATGTCAAAGACAGAGTTTCTGCTGCATCTCTCACACGAGCTCCGTACTCCCTTAAATGCTATAGTAGGATATTCTGAGGTAATCCTTGGGGATAAAAAGAAGAGGGCAGCTGCAGACGACGTAAAAAAAATCCGCACTGCCAGCCGAGATCTTCTTTCCATTGCTGAAAATATCAAAAATTTCATAGAGATCGAGGACGGCAGTGTATCGATAGAGCAGGGGGATTATGATACAGTCGAGCTGATCGAGGATATGAAGGACAAGGTATTTTTCTTAAATGCCGATAAGAATCTTAAGATTGTTACAAAAGTAGACCCGAACCTTCCAACTGTGCTCTACGGTGACAGGATAAGGCTTTTACAGCTGATGGATACGCTGACAGCTAATGCTGTCAAATACACAAGAGAGGGCGAAGTAGATATAAGCATTGACTGGAATGGAAACGGTCTTACTTTTTCAGTGGCAGATACCGGAATCGGAATGAGGCCGCAGGATTTAAAGCGGATAGGGGATATTTTTTACAAAGCAAATACCCAGGAGAATGCATCAGGTTTAGGACTTGGTCTTGCCTTTGCCACAAGGCTTCTTTCAAAAATGGATTCAAAGCTTGAGTATGACAGCACCTACAAGCTTGGTTCACGTTTCTGGTTTACTGTTGTCCAGGGGAATGTCTCCTTTGAACGGATAGGTGAGGAAAAGTCAGAGGAACTCGGGCAGATGCAGGAGCAGACTGCCCTGTCTGAATCAGATGGAAATCAGACTAAGCTCGATGTACTCGTAGTCGATGATAATCAGATAAATATCGATATCACGATGAAGCTCCTGTCAAGTATCGGCGCTCATGTAGAGAGTGCTATGAACGGAAAGGAAGCAGTCGAGAGAGTCCGTGACAGAAAGACACCATACGATATCATTTTCATGGATCATCTGATGCCTGTCATGAATGGCGTAGAAGCCATGGAGTGTCTAAGAAGGGAGAATCTCTGCCCAAATACTCCTGTTATTGCTCTTACTGCTAATGCCGTAACCGATGTTGAAAGAGAGTACACCGCGCATGGCTTTGCAGGATATCTGTTAAAGCCTGCTTCAAAAAATGACCTACTTGAGATGATAAGGCGGTATTGTAAAAAGGATAAGGGGGCAGCTCCTGATAATGCAGCAGCTGCGCGCGGTCAGAAGCTCTACAGGGTTCCGGAGGTAAAGTCTAAAGAGACTGAGATAATAGGTGTCTCTGAAACTGCTGCTGAACAGCCACAAAAAAAGAGTAAGATGGAGCGCCTGGCAGAAATCTTAAATACTGAGAGCGGACTTATGTACTGCGGTGGAATTCCAGATTTCTATGTCGAGATCATAGGTGACTATATAAACGAGGATAAGAGGGCAGGCCTCGAGAAAGACTTAAGTGAGAATGACTTTGATAATTATAGAATAGGAGTTCATTCTCTTAAGAGCTCAAGTCGTACTATAGGAGCCGATTCGCTTTCTGATCAGGCGAAACAGCTCGAGGATGCCTGCAAGGCTGGTGACAGAGATTATATAGCAAAAAATCATGATAAGGTCATGGAAAATTATGGAATCCTCTTAGATCAGCTGAAGGACGCGTTAAATGATGATGAGCCTGAGGAGGCTGAACAAGAGATATCTGATACGCATGAATCTGAAATCAGTACTGAATCAGAAACAACAGATGAAAAGCAAAGTCAGGATACAGAAGAACAGCCAGAGGGACAGAAACGCCTTAAGGTTCTTCTTGCAGTTGCTTTCGGAGTTGAAAGAGATGTGCTTTCTTACCTGATAGGAAAAGACTATGAAGTCATTGAAGTTCCAAACAGGGAAACTGCATTCGAGAAATACAGAGAAGAGAACCCAGACCTTTGCATTATCGATTCGGAGATGACTATAGGACATGAGAATGCTTTCTCCGAGATCACAGTCCCGGTCATCTATATCACAGATGAAAGAGACAGAGCCGCAAAGATCCGCTCGCTTTCCTGCGGCGGAGCGGATATCATAGAGCGTCCGCTCGATGAGAGGTTCATAAAAAAGAGGATAAGAAGCGTCATATCATTGAAGGGGGAAGCAGTATGATAGAAGAGATAATAAGCCATATAACGGCGCACGAGAATATAACTTTTGGAGAGGTAGCAGCGGCATTTGGAATATTGCTCTGTATATCAGTTTTTCTCGACCGCAAAAATAATCTGCGATCATTCAGGATTATGTGCATCGTCACTGTGCTTTCAGATATCGTAGATCTGGTGGCTACCTATGTGTCATTTACGATAAATCCTGCACTGCCGCAGGCTCATTTTGTTGTGATTCTGCTGAACACCTTAAACTACTGTGGATTCGGCTGTATAGCGTTTACACTTTTTAAATACCTGAGAAGCTACATGAGGCCTACAGCGGGGCTCCACCGGGCAAATGAGGCTATGAATGGTATCTTTGTCCTTTACCTGGTGCTTCATGCTGTAAACCTGTTTCATCCATATATCATTGATTTCGATTTTCATAAAAAACAGTTCATCAGAACACCATTCTCCTTTATCATAGGCTATGGCATTCCTCTGCTGCTTGTGACCCTTACGCTTATCATGATGGTCCTTCACAACAGGGAATATACAAAAAGACAGCAGACGACACTTACTGTAAGCTATCTGATAGTTTTAGCCGGGGTTCTGGTCCAGGCATTCGTTAATGCGAGGGTTCTTATCGCCCATGGAACAGGTGTGATCGCCGTGTTCATCGAGTATTTCGCCCTTGAGTCGCCTGATTACAGGAGGATGTCAGAGCTTCTGAAGGAAAGCCAGGAGGCCCAGCAGAAGATCCGTGAGGCGCAGAGAGCCAGGGATGACCTGTTTGCTGGCATGACACACGAGATCAGGACACCGCTTAATGCAGTTATTGGAATAGACCAGCTGGTAATGATGGAGGACAGTGACGAGGTGGTTCAGGTCCTTGCTGGAAAAATAAAAAAAGAGGGCGAGACAGTTCTTTCCGTTGTAAACAGGATCTTAAATCAGGCAGTGGAGGCAGCAGGCAGTAAAAAGAACGGAGATTTTACATCAGTTCCTGATTTAAGAGGTAAAAGCGTTTTAAGCGTTGATGATACACCGATAAACTTAAAAATCATAGAGGGACTTTTAGGACTCTCCAATGCCACTTTGGTATCCGTAGGCAGTGGTCAGGAAGCCCTGCAGAAATTAATGGAACAGCATTTTGACATAGTACTTATCGATCATCAGATGCCTGGAATGGACGGAATGACTCTTATGAAAAAAATAAAAGAGTCAGACCTCAGGGGCGATTCAATCGTAATCATGATAACAGGTAATGACGGGGAAGAGTACCGGAAAATGTATAAGGAAGCAGGCTTTGATGGCTATGTGACAAAGCCTGTCAGAAAAGAGGATCTGTATTCAGTCATCAATTCCCTTCTGAATGGAAAGGAGAGTGCCTGATGTTTGGTGTACCGGTAAATATTTTTTATAATCTCGATTCAGTTGTCTTTGATATAATACTTCAGTTTTTCCTGGTCAGACAGTACGGAAATACTACACCTCACAGCATGGCATTCAGAAAATGGCTGCTTACTACAATGGTGGCTTCAACGGCTGACGCTCTGCTGCGTACTATTTTTACAGCTGAGTCAGTAAATGTATCTGTCAGGATTCTCTGTTTTGCAATTGATCTATTATTGGCAGAGACAGCGATGTTTATGATGATCAGGTATGCAGTTGTCTATTACAGGGGAAAGAAGACCGGCAGGACAAAGATACTGGTCGCCTGCGGAATAGCTGCAGCTGTAATTATTACCTGTCTTTTTATCTCAGGCGGGGGATTTTTTGCACTATGTCTTACATCTTTTCTGCTCTATATAATCTTCATGGCTGTCGAGTCGAGAGATTACAGACAGATAAAAATCCTGATGGAGAGAGTTGAAAACGAGAATAAAGAAGCAGAGATTGAGACAGAGTCTAAGGAGAAGCTTTTTGCTGATGTCTCTGAAAAAATAAGCATTCCTCTTCATATGATCCGTGTTGATGCAATGCATATGGAGCAGGTATCCGGAAAGTCCCAGACGAAGGAATATGCCAGGCAGATTCTCTCTTCAAGTGAGATGTTGGGTTTCTTGATCAGCGATATTTTTGATATGGTCGATATCAATGGGAAAGAATTAGACCTTAATATCCGCCGTTTCCATCTTTCAGAGGTTGTAAATGATATCAGGAATATGATGTCCATAATGGCTGAGCAGAAGGGACTAGCTTTTGAAGTCGTTCGTGAGCCGGGAATACCTGACGTGTGGGAAGGCGATGATGACAGATTAAGACAGATTCTTATAAATCTTATCGCAAACGGAATCAAATATACCGAGAACGGTGGAGTGAAGGTCAATGCCTCAGAAGGCGATAAGGGGGAACTGGTCTTTACAGTTTCTGATACCGGAATAGGGATTAAAAAAGAAGACCTGCCGTACCTCTTTAATAAGTACAGCAGGTTTGACAGCAAAAGAAATGTTCATATACAGGGAACAGGCTTAGGTCTCGCCATCGTATCTTCACTTGTTAAAAAAATGAACGGAAGAGTAGATGTGGACTCAGTCTATGGAAGCGGTACGAAATTTACAGTTACCCTGCCTCTTTCAAAGGGTGGAAGAATATCCGTCAGGAGAGGCTCATTCCTTGATACTACTGAGGGACTTTCCTACTTCGGTGAGAATATCACAGATTACAGGACTGCATTAAATATCTTCTTAGACCATGCTCCTCAGATAGAACAGGAGCTTAAAGGCCTCTACGGTCAGCCTTCGACTGATGTGTACAATGTCTTCCACCCGCTCGCGTATTTTGCGTTAAATATCGGAGCGATGGAGCTTGCGGACCGCGCCTTTAAGAGTCAGCGCGGTGACAATCCGTCGCAGACCATGGATGAGGTGATCCCTGTATTCAACGAGACTGTCTACCGGATACGTGAGTATGTAGCCGGCAGCAAGTACGTATAATCAGCCGCAGATAGAGAGAATAGCCTCTGCGAAAACCTCTACAGCAGTCTTAAGATTGTCAATGTCTATAAACTCATCGGCGCCATGCATGTGTGTGTCTATGCCCGGAAGGACAGCACCAAATGCGACGCCGTTTTTTACGTCATGGACATAGGTTCCGCCGCCGATACCGACAGCCTTACCCTCAAGTCCAGTAACATCCTCGTAGGCACTAAGCAGCTTCTTTACGAACTCTGAATCAGACGGTACATAGTGTGGCGGAACGATTCCAGGGCTTGAAAAAATAAACCCTGCGTCAGTGCACTTCTTCTCTGCGACCTTAAGGCAGTTTTCGTCAGTTGCATTAAGAGGACTTCTCGAATCGAATGAGAACTCCATTCCGTCTTTATCTACAGAGAACAGATCAAGAGTAGCTGAGAGTGAGAGCCCCTCTTTATCTGTCATAGAGATTCCAAGTCCTGAACCGTCATAGACGCCATAAGGGAACAATTCCATAACCTTCTTAAGGAGCTTGTTTCTCTTATTATCTGATACAGGAAGGAGCTTTAAGAGTGAGATACCAGCCAGACCTGCATTTACACCGGTCTCTGGAGTAGAGGCGTGAGCGCTCTCTCCGATGATCAGTACATGTGTATCATCTGAGATCTCGTAGTCTATAGGGATTACTTTTTTAATTTCTTCACAGGCTGATCTGAGCATCTCTTTATAAGTGCCGGAGAACTCGATTCTGCAGCGGTTTGGTACAGCATTTAATGCGACACCGGCTTCAAGTGATACGAGCTCAATGCCATCTCCTGTTACAGGAGCAGAGGCCTTAAATGTCCCGCGGAACTGTCCTTTCTCGATATTGATCAGAGGAAATTCTGCGTCAGGTGAAAAAGTATAGTCGGCTTCCGGCTCCCTGGCATAGTACTTTGTGATATCGATAGAACCTGTTTCCTCATCGCTTCCAAGGATAAGACGGACGTTTTTCTTAAGAGGGATTCCTGATTCCTTGATGGCACGCATAGCATAGAGAGCACAGAGAACTGGTCCCTTGTCGTCGCTTACTCCTCTGCCGTAGAGCCTGCCGTCCTTTTCTACTACTGTAAACGGCTCTGTCACAGTCCAGCCCTCGCCTGCCGGTACGACATCTGTGTGACCAAGCATATCGAGATGCTTTGGAAGAGCAGTGTCGAAGTCGGCTGCTACACAGTAGTTGTCGTAGTTTGTGGTAGGAAAGCCGTATTTTTCACAGATCTGACCTGCCCTTAAAAGAGCGTCTCTGCAGACCGCGCCGAATGGAGCGCCGTCCCCGGCATCTCCGAGTACTGACGGAATAGAGCAGAGCTCTTTGATGTCAGCCTTTAATTCTTCTATATGATCTTCTGTAAATTGTTTGATCTTAGCATTCATTGCGTTTACCTCCGTAACATTGACATTATACAGATATTGCATAAATTTATCAAATAAATATTGATAAAAAAATCAGAGAAATTTATAATAGATTTTGTAGTTGTTTTTTTAGAATACCGAAAGGATTCAGTATGGTGAAAACGAAGAAGAAAAAACAAGGGAAAGTAGTTCAGAAAATTGTTTATATCGAAATAGTGGCAATACTTATTGTTGCAGCTATACTTGCCACAGTTTCTGCGATTACTCAGACCAATTCATTTTACAGGGAGGTTCAGAGTGGACTGGCATCATCGGCTTATCTGATGGAAAATTATCTGGGCGATGAGTACGATGGAGACTGGTCATTAGGTGAGGATGGTTCTTTTAAAAAGGGTACACAGGATGTCAGGGACGAGTATATGTCCATCCTTCAGGAAGCAAAGCAGAAGACCAGCTATGACTATTCAGTTATTATCGGAAAACAGACAGCTGTCTCCACCCTTAGAAGTGCTGCAGACAAGAGTGACAGTTCTGCAAGTACTATCTCAGACAAGGTTGTAGCTGAGGTTTCCAAAGACGGATATTCTTTTGAGAAAAAACTCAGGATTGAGGGCGCAGATTACTGTGCTTACTATCTGCCGATGAATGATGATTCGGGAAATATCGTAGGATATATTTTTGCAGGAATGAGATCATCAAAGGCTAGTCAGGAAATCCGCTCATCTGTAGTAACCATGTCTGTTATTTCTCTGGTGATTGCAGTTTTGATTTCTATAGTCGGAATATTCATTTCTAGAAAAGTTTCCGCTCACATGAACGATATTTCACTCACTATCGAGAAGCTCTCTGAGGGTGATCTGAATGTTGAGTTTAATTCAGAGCTTGAAAAGAGAAATGATGAAATCGGTGCTATGGCAAGGAATATGCACCAGCTGAAGGAAAAACTTACTGATGTCATAAGAAATACAAAGAGGATGACCGGAGAGCTCAGCGATTCGAGTGCAAACCTTTCGAGCTCATCAGATCAGGCAGCTGCAGCTTCAGGTCAGGTTTCGTCAGCTGTTGACGATATTGCAAAGGGCGCAACTGATCAGGCTGATTCAGTTCAGAATGCTGCTAATGATACCACGAATATGGACGCCGATATCGATCAGATCTCTGAGAATGTCGAAAACCTGAAGTCCTACGCTCAGGAGATGAAGGACAGCTGTGACAAGACAGTTGATGCGATAAGACTTCTTGCAGGTCAGTCACAGGAGGTTATGGATTCTGTCTCTGAAATCGGTGATACTATAAACTCTACAAATGATTCGGCTCAGGATATCTCGAAATTCTCCGGTGCTATCACTGATATCGCAAATCAGACCAACCTGCTTTCGCTCAATGCTTCTATCGAGGCAGCAAGAGCCGGTGAGGCAGGAAGAGGCTTCGCAGTAGTTGCTGATCAGATCAGGAACTTAGCTGACCAGAGTAAGAATTCGGCCGATGAGATTTCTGCTATCGTTGGTAAGCTTCTTGAAAACTCACAGTCATCGGTAGCTACTATGGGCAAGCTTACAGAGAGCTTTAATGTTCAGGAAGAAAAGCTCAACGCGACAAGAGATGAGCTGAGAACCATGAGAGATAAGGTCAACAGTGTTGCCACTGCAGTAGATGGTATTGCAGGACGTATCGAAGGCCTTAACACCTCGAAGCAGTCTCTTACAGATATCATCTCAGATCTGTCTGCTATCTCACAGGAGAATGCGGCATCGACTGAGCAGACAAATGCTTCGATGGAGGAGCTGACCAGTACTTTTACTGTGATAAATAATGCAGCTGCCTCTCTCAAGAATCTTGCAGCTGATCTGAAGGAGACAGTTGATTTCTTCCATATCTGATATCTGCTGAGGAGATAATTCACTTTGCTTGTATGACCTGCGCCTGGCTTCTTTCGGGAAGAATCGATTCACTAACTTTGCAGGTCTGTACATAGAAAAAAGCGTGCCCGTATCTGGGTACGCTTTTTTTAATTCCGTATTTTTCTGAAGAAATGTCTGTCGACGAAGCTTACTGTAGGTCCTAGGAAAAGGGCCATCAGCACGTTTCCTACGTGTGGGAGACGGCCACCGACTATCATTCCGAGGACTATGAACAAAAAGTCCCAGCACATCCTGACTGGTGTAAACGGCAGGTGAGTGTAATCGCGGATGATATTCGGGATACTGTCATATGGCGCGAGTCCGACGGAGAGATTCATATAGATGGCACAGCAGATGATAAACCCTGTAAGTCCTATTATAAGAAAGACTATCCTGACCGGCAGGTGTGTGAAGAAATCCGCCGGAAAAATCCTCGACATAACAAATCTGTTCAAGTCAGATGAGTAGCCTATAAGCGTCATATTTGCAATCGTGCCTACCCCTAAGTATCTGGTCCTTGAAAAAATAAGCATTGGCGCGAACAGCACTGCGTTTAGAGAGAGCTGCAGCGTTCCGAAGGCTATCCCGGTTCTTGCGTTGACTGCGAGCGACAGAAATGAGGCGGGATCAGTTCCGAAGTTTGCATTTACAAGAAATGACAGAAAGAATCCGGTTAGGATTTCCGTTATTATTACTGCGATTGTCTTTTTTTTGTTTTTTCCCCACCAGGCCTTGATTCTGTTCATTTGTCCCTTTCTATAATACCCCTTTATCGTTTATTTTTTGCCAACTAAGCAATTATATAGGCAAACCCATACTGCGTCAATTACGAAATTACAAAGTCACATGTTATTTTCGTGCTTTTATAGAGATACAATATGATATTTGCCGAGAAAAGTGATGTTATTTTATGGAAATAATTAACGTTGGCTTTACAAATTTTAGTGAGGGAAAAAGAAATGAGATTCAAAAAATGTATGGCTGTAGTTCTTGCCGCGGCTATGGTTGCTGCAGTTGCTGCACCAGTCAGTGCGCAGTGGCGCAAATTCCGTACCAAATGGAGAAATAAGCCAAATGGTACGGAAAGCCATCAGATCTGCATAAGAATTGTAAGTGCCTGCTTTCCGTGCCGTCTGTCTGGTGCGGGGAGCAGGCCTTTTTGTGTTAAATCGTCAAGTTTTTTTAAGAGTGTTTCGTGCTCTCCGGATGCGTCCATATATCTGATGAATTGCTTTAGCTGGATGCTCATAGATTCAGAGCATTTGAATTCTTCACATAGCTTCTCAATAAAACTGTTATCAAATTTCAGCACTTTAGGATTTCCGCAAAAGCCATTATTATTGTGTTCTTCAGTTTCGTCTGCAAGCTTTTCTATGTAATCGCAGACTGTGTCGGCGGAATTTTCCAGCATCTGTTTTGTCTTTGAAAAATCCGGTGTGCCACTGTCGGTTACTGTCTTTATGATTGTGATTCTGTCTGGGGTTACGGCATTTTTTAAGGCAGAAAAGATGCCGAAGGCTTCCATGTCGTAGATAGTAAGTACATCTGATATGCCACAGGTTGATATAGATGACAGGCTCCTTCTTTCCGTATCAGATATAGATATTTTTGCAGATTCGGCAGCTGATAGACTCATTGTTGCTGTATCAGATATAGATATTTCTGCAGATTCACCAGTTGATATACTTTCGGGTGAGTTTGAAATCAATATCGGTTTATCAACAGTATGAAGACTTACATGTGGGAAGCTGTGGTCGGCGATATCTGGGAAGCATTCTTTGCTGCTCGATTCGTCTATTATCTGTGCGGCGAAGAAGGTTTTGCCGATTTGCATGTCTTTGCCGGCGGCTGTTCCGTAATTGATGTAATGAGAGTCTGTGCCGTATCGGCCAAGGCAGAAGCCAGCCGCGGAGGCAGCGTTTATTTTTCCAAGACCGGTGATTATCAGACGGATGCGTTCATTCTCGTATGTCTCGAAAATCGGTGAAGACGTATGCTTTAAAGAAAGCCGCTCGATTAGCGGAGCGGCTTCCTGTTTCATCGCGATGAATACCGTGATCATGAGTTTACTTCTTCCTTTACCTGGTCGTATATGAGCTTCATCAGTCTCTCTCTGGCCTCTGTTGCCGCCCAGCCGATATGAGGTGTTATGAGCAGCTTTTCCTGATGCCTGACGCCAAAGAACGGGCTGTCCTTTGCCATTGGCTCAACTGAGAGTGTGTCGAGGGCGGCACCGCCAATCTCATCGTTGTCGAGGGCATCGGCCAAGTCCTGTTCTTTGATGATCGGGCCGCGGGCGACATTTACGAGGATGGAATCCTTCTTCATAAGGGAGAAAGCCCTGCTGTCGAAGAGTCCCTCTGTCTTTTCGTTAAGTGGTGAGTGGATTGAGATTATGTCTGAGGTCTTTAAGAATTCTTCCCAGTCGAGGCGCGGGTACTTCTCCGGGCGGTCTACTCCTGAGGTGGAGTAGTAGACGACCTTACAGCCTAAGGCCGTGGCTATCTCTGCTGTCCTGTGTCCGATGGCTCCAAGTCCTACGATTCCCCACTGCGCGCCGATAAGCTCATGGAAGGTCTTTGCGAAATGCGTAAAGAGCTTGTCTCCTGCGTATCTGCCGGACTTCGTGTACTCGTCGTAGTATGGCAGGTGCTCATACATGTATAGCGCTATCGCTATCGTATGCTGTGCTACCGAGTCGGTCGAATAGCCTGCGACGTTGTGCCAGTGGATGCCTCGGCCCTCGAGGTACGGGATGTCGATATTGTCGACTCCTGTAGCTGTGACGCAGACAGCTTTCAAATGCGAGGCGCGAGAGATGGTGCTCTCGTTTATTTTTGTCTTGTTTACGATCAGGATATCGGCATCCGCCGCGCGCTCCTGTACCTCATCCGGGTAGGTGAAGTCGTATTCGGTGACATCTCCAAGCTTATTAAATGCGCTTAGGTCCAGATCATCACCGAGGGATTTTCTGTCTAGAAATACTATGTTCATATCAATGCCTTTCTTTAATTGAGGATAGTTTACCACAAAAAGTAGGGATTTGCATTAGCGCGGTATTCTTCTGCAAGCCCTTATAGATATCTTGAATCAAAAATCATACTTTCAATTTTTACCTACGATTTATGGTACTGAAGACTCCATTTGACTGTCAGGAGACTTTAGTCTGCTTTTTTACCTCTTTTTTGATATCGTCTACGACATCTGAGAGCTTGTATTTCTTCAGGTCATCCTCAAAATCCTTCTGCGCCTCGGCAAGTTTGTCATCGAGTGCCGTATGGATATTACGGCCAACAGGGCAGGCCGGATTTGGATTATCATGAAAATTAAACAGCTGGTCCTTGTTTTTCTCGACAGCTTCATAGATATCGTAGAAGCTGATCGCTTCGAGGGGCTTTTTAATGACTATTCCGCCAGGTCCTCGCCTGGTCTCGATTATGCCGGCGGCCGAGAGGTCAGACATGATATTTCTGATAATTACCGGATTGCTGCCGATACTAGATGCCAAAAGGTCGCTGGTAACCTTTGTATCTCCGCCGAAATAATCAGCTGCCGCTATTATATGAATAGCAATAGTAAATTTCGTTGAAATCTGCATACTTTTCGCTCCTTTTTTGGATTTATTGTAATATAAAACATTTCATCCGTTTTGTCAAGAAAGATTCACCTCTTGTCTCATCACTATATCCGCAGGCAACAGGAAATTATTTATTTGTGCAGGTTCTTATGTATTTTTCTTTAGAAAAATTTAATTGAATAATCCGAAAATAGGTCTAAGATTTTAATTATGAGTGATAATAACAAAAGAGCCGTGGATATGCTCCACGGCGGCATTTTTAAAAAACTGCTGTACATCACGATTCCTATTTTCCTGATGAGTACCTTACAGCAGCTGTTCAATGCGTCAGATACGGCGATAGTTGGTAATTTTTCCTCGTCCGAAGCGATGGCGGCGGTTGGCAGCAACGCTCCGATCATCAACATGATAGTGACTTTCTTCACCGGGCTTTCAGTCGGCAGCAATGTTATGCTTTCGCATTTTATAGGCAGGAACGAAGAGGAAAAAGTAAACGATGCCCTGCACACCAGCTTTTCAGTCGCGCTGATCAGTGGCTTTATCATGCTCTTCTTAGGACAGGTTATTGCCGTTCCAATCCTTAAGCTTTTAAATACACCTTCACATATCCTTCCGATGGCGCAGATGTATCTGAGGATTTATTTTCTCGGGATGCCGTTTCTGATGATCTACGATTTCGGCTCGGCTGTACTTAGATCGATTGGAGATACCAGAAGACCGCTCTATTTTCTGATTGCAGCCGGCGTTTTAAATGTGCTGTTAAACCTTTTCTTTGTAATAGTGCTTGGAAGAAATGCCGACGGTGTCGCCTATGCCACTACGATTTCTAATGGTGTGAGCGCGTTCCTTACTCTCTGCGCGCTGATACGTGAGAAGGGTATGCTTCACCTCGATTTCCGCAAGCTTTCATTCAAATGGAAGTACATCAGGAGAATCCTCTGGATCGGAGCTCCGGCGGGACTTCAGGGTATGATATTTTCGATTTCAAACGTTGTGATTCAGGCTGCGATAAATCTCTTCGGTTCTGATTGCGTTGCCGGAAACTCAGCTGCACTTAATATCGAGTACATCTGTTACTTTATGGTAAATGCTACCTGCCAGGCTCTGATGACCTTTGTCAGTCAGAATTATGCGGCAGGAAATTACGACAGGTGCAAACGAACCACATATATCGCGTTTGCCTCGGCAATCGGCTTTACAGCAATTCTCAGTGTAGCGACTTACCTGCTGAGATTCCCTATCATATCGCTTTTTACACACGATCCGAATGTCATGAAGTACGCGATGATAAGAATGCTTTGGATCGCGCTCTTGGAGCCAATGACTGCGCTATATGAGGTACCAGGCGCATCACTCCGCGGAATTGGCTATTCATTTGTTCCGACGATTATTACAATGCTTGGCTGCTGCGGTCTGCGTCTTTTGTACATTCACGCAATGCTGCACCAGTTTACGGCGTTCTATCAGGTTGTTATGATTTATCCAATCAGTTGGGCCATCACTGGTGCTGCGATGATTATTCTGTATTTTATCGTAACGAAGCACGTATACTGGAAAAGAGAAAACAATTGAAATAGTTATGAGGCCTGCTGGCGGATATTTAGGGTATCCGTCTGCTCTACCATCTCAAGAAAATACTGATGCACTGCGGTATTTCCTGAGATTTCCGGATGAAACGAGATTGCCAGCTGATTCTTATAGCGGGCAGCGACTATTTGTCCATCGACCTCGGCCAGGATTTCAGTGCCATCTTCTACAGAGGAGATATAAGGCGCGCGGATAAAACACATCGGGATTTCGCCGATGCCCTTGAAGTCTGCGGTCGTATCAAAGCTCCCCAACTGTCTGCCGTAGGCATTTCTTTTTACATACATTGGCATGGTAGCTAAGTAGGTGGAAGACTTGCCGTCTATTCTTTCAGCTAAAAGTATCTCCCCGGCGCAGGTTCCAAAGACTGGCAGGCCGTTATTTATCAGGCCCTTGAGCGGCTCTAAAATCCCCAGATCCTTTAGAAGCTTTCCGCAGGTCGTGCTCTCGCCGCCCGGAAGGACGATGGCATCAATGCCAGCTAAGTCCTTTTTCTGGCGGATTTCTGTGGTTTCGGCACCGAGAGAGGATAGCATTTTTTCATGCTCGATAAAAGCGCCCTGAAGCGCAAGAACTCCAATTTTCATTTTATTTGCCTCTTTCTTCGATGATAGTCTGAATCTCATCGGCGTTGATTCCGACCATTGCCTCACCGAGGTTCTCTGAGAGCTTTGCGAGCATATCAGGATCCTTGTAGTTGGTCACGGCCTTTACGATTGCGTCAGCTCTCTTTTCAGGGTCTCCGGATTTGAAGATTCCGCTTCCGACGAAGACGCCCTCAGCGCCTAATTCCATCATAAGGGCAGCGTCTGCAGGAGTAGCAACACCGCCGGCGGCGAAGTTTACGACTGGAAGCTTTCCGTTGTCGTGGACTGACTTTACGAGGTCGTAAGGTACCTGAAGCTCCTTGGCTGCCTCAAAAAGCTCGTCATCGCGGAGGGCAGTGAGCTCGTGAATTTGTCGGCTTATTTTTCTCATATGGCGGACTGCCTGAACTACATCCCCTGTACCCGGCTCTCCCTTGGTGCGGATCATCGCTGCTCCCTCGGCAATTCTCCTTAAGGCCTCTCCCAAATCTCTCGCTCCGCAGACAAACGGTACCTTGAACTGAGTCTTGTCTATGTGATAGACGTCGTCAGCAGGGGAGAGAACTTCTGACTCATCGATGTAGTCGATTTCAATCGCCTGCAGAATCTGCGCCTCGGTGATGTGTCCGATTCGGCATTTAGCCATGACAGGGATGGAAACGGCGTTCTGGATTCCTTTTATCATAGCAGGGTCACTCATCCTCGATACTCCGCCGGCTGCCCTGATGTCTGCCGGTATCCTTTCAAGTGCCATGACGGCGCAGGCACCTGCGGCCTCGGCTATTTTGGCCTGTTCTGGGTTTGTGACGTCCATGATGACGCCGCCCTTAAGCATTTGCGCGAGTCCACGGTTTAACTGAATTCTGTCCTGTTTTGTTTCAGCCATAAAATCCTCCTTAATCCAACTGGTATGTAAACTTTTATCAATTCGTTGCTAAACGTTATACCAAAACACTGACTATTAAGAAATACTCAGTTTAAGAAAAAATAATATGACCAGATAATTTGACGGCGGAGATAGAAGGTATTATAATCGTGGCTGACAGCTTATTTTTCAAGTGAATGCATGATTTTTAGAAAAGTTTGGACTGGTGAATTATTGCATGCCATCAGTTCCGATAGAAAGGATTTCAGATGGAAATAGACAGCTCAGTATATGTAGCGCCGGGCGCTTTTATCAGTGACGTGGTAACTCTTAAGAAAAATGTCTCGGTTTTCCCAAATGCCGTAGTCCGCGGAGATGAAGGGGCTATTTTTGTGGATCAGGGTACGAATATTCAGGACTGCGCTGTCCTGCACTGTGGAAACGGATTTACTGTGCATGTAGGAAAGGGCGTAACTATCGGGCATTCTGCGATAGTGCATGGCTCAACAGTTGGAGACAATTCTCTGATCGGGATGGGAGCAATCCTCCTCAATGGAGCGAAGGTCGGAAAGGACTGCATTATCGGAGCCGGCTCGCTCGTGACTGGAAAAATGGAGATACCGGATGGATACATGGCTTTCGGAAATCCCTGCCGCCTGATCCGCCCGATGACACCTGAGGAGATCGAGAGCAACCGCAATAATGCGAAGCTCTATGTGCAGCTCGCGCAGAGCAAGACAGATAACAGGATTGCGGAGTTTATCAGATGACATAGAACCAGGCGTCTGAGGTCTCTAAGTCATTCTTTTCTATGATGCTTCCGTTCTTGTCCTTCATGACGAGCTGCTGGTTCTTTATGGTTACACGGGTGCCGGCTGGGATCGACTTCGTGATGAAGGCGTTTGATCCAATTACTGAGCCTTCACCTATTACGGTTTCGCCTCCGAGAATTGAGGCACCGGAATAGATAGTAACGTTATCCTTTATGGTCGGGTGACGCTTGATTCCGTGAAGTGCCTGGCCGGCTGCGGTAGAAAGTGCACCAAGAGTGACGCCCTGGTAGACCTTTACATGGTCGCCGATTATAGTTGTGGAACCAACTACGACACCGGTTCCGTGGTCCATGCAGAAATACCTGCCGATTGTAGCGCCCGGATGTATATCGATTCCTGTAATAGAGTGTGCGTACTCAGTCATCATGCGGGGAATCAGAGGTACGTTCAACAGGAAAAGTCCATGTGCGAGACGGTTTATAGTCGTGGCCTTTATTCCAGGATAGGAGAGGATTATATCATCAAGACTTGAGGCAGCCGGATCGCCGTCAAAGGTGGCGGTAAGATCGCTCTCCACATAGTCTCTTATCTCAGGCAGCCTGTTTAGAAAGGTAAGTGCCAGGCAGTAGGCCTGCTCCTTGAACTTTGCAGACTCTTCAGGGGATAGAGTTGCCTCTTCTCCGGCATCTGCGCGTTTTGTTATCTCATCATAGCAGAGCACGATTTCTATCTGACCGCTCAGGTTGTAGAGGACATCCTCAATAAGAACTGTCAGGTTTCCGCGGAGATTGTAGCTCTTGTATACCTGGTCCCTGTAGTATCCAGGGAAGACAAGCCTTAAGAGCTTGTTTGTGATAAGGACGACCTTATCACGGTCAGGCTGGTTGAATACAGCCATTTTGTCGATGTCTCTCCCTTTTCCATAATCCGATAACAGCTTTGCGACAAGCTGATTTACTTCTTCATTTTCTAATTCGCCCATTAAATTACCAATCCTTTTACAGAAAAATATTTATCCTATTATAGGCTAGTGAGGTAAAAAAAACAATTACTCATTCATGAACAAAAAACAGTTTGTGCTTTAAAAAGTCTTTACAAATAACCCGAAAAGGGGTAACCTATTTGGCGGATGGTATTCGAAAGAAACTGTACCCGCGTTGACCAAATGTTCCGAAATTACTTCGGGCAGCTGACTTTTAGATAAAAGCAGTGAGCACAGATGAAGGTAATGGAACTTAAACAGGCTCTTTATGTGCCGGGAAGACTGGTACCTTGATAGGCGTTTATTTTTCTTGGAAAAATAAACGATACAGCCGCACAAAAGGTCATGCATAGACGCTGTCAGAAAAGGACAGCGCATCAGTTTATATGAGATCAGAGGATACCGCCCATGTGAGCGGTATCTTTTTTATTTTCAACTGGCTTTAGGCCGCTGATGATTTCCATCCACAGTTGTTACAATTGAAAAAGCTCTTAAATGAGCAGAGAAATGGAGGGACTATCATGGCACTTTTGAAGCGGTCTGTAAGATTAGACATGCGCCAAAAAGCTCTTTGTGCTTATAAGCCAAGGGATGGAGGCATAGGGAATAGGATGCGCCAGAGAAGCGGTATTTTTTAAGAATACATGGCTGGCTTAAAATTATTGGTAACTAAAAAAAATATTGCAATCGAAAAACAAAAACATTAGAATATGAATCAGAATATTAAAAAAAATACACTTGACTTGGTACTTACAGCACTTTTTACAGCAATCATTATTATCATGGCTTTCACTCCGCTTGGGTACATTCCGCTTGGAGTCATAAATGCCACGATAATCCACATCCCGGTAATCCTTGGAGCTATTTTCCTTGGACCAAAGAGGGGTGCGTTCTTAGGCTTTATTTTCGGACTTACGAGCTTTATCAAAAATACCGTGACGCCGGCTACAGTCAGCGCCTTCGTATTTTCACCGGTGCTTGCAGCATCGCAGTTTGGACCGAGCGGCGCTGTAAAGAGTGCGTTCATCTGCTTCGTACCGAGGATTCTTGTGGGAGTATTCCCATACCTCATCTACCTGCTGATCAGGAAGCTGTCAACAGGAAACAATGCAAAAGTAAAGATCGCAATAATGGATGCGATTATAAGCATCATAGCATTTGCAGGACTTACACAGCTCCTTAAAAAGCAGATGGCAGGCGGATCGACAGTGCTTGCAGTAGTTATAGCAGCGGTTATTTTTGCAGTGCTTCTTATCGTCTCTGTAAAAAATGACACGAACGTCACAGCATACGCCTATGCCGGACTTACAGGAGCGCTTACGAATACTCTTATAGTTATGCCGTCCATCTATCTGCTCTATCATGACGCATACGCAGCTGCCACAAATGTCGCGCAGGATGCGCTCTTAGGCGTTATCATCGGAGTAATAGGCTTCAATGGAGTAATAGAGGCGGTGCTTGCAGCCGTTATAGTAGCGGCTGTTTCAGGCGCACTGGTACATATCGTACCTACATACGCGAACAGAAAGTGATCATCCAGACCCTTTGAAAAAGGAGGAACATTATGCAGCAGATTCTTGAGAAAAATGAAACCTGTACATACAGTGAGATCGACCACAGAGTTATTAAGGATGACTCAGGAGATTATTACTGCAGAGCTGCTGATGATGTTTTTATGGATGGGGTGGCGTTCTGCAATGACTGTCCGTTAAGAAACGGTGATTTTCCATCGAATTACTGCCGGTATTTCGACCTCTCTGCTCCGAAGGACAGGTGGAGAGAGATGAATCCGACACCAGAGATGGAAAAGGAGAGAATCGATAATCTGATGGCAGCAGGCATCAGCAGTGAATTCCCTGAGTATGTCGAGGAGGATGGCTCTGCCGATGAGCTTCTTATAGAGAAGGCTATCAGGTTTGCGGCAAAGGCTCACAGGGGCGCTACCAGAAAGGGAAACAATATCCCGTACATAGTTCATCCGATGGAGACTATGGGGCTTGTTTCAAAAATGACCGATGATGTCGATGTAATCTGCGCAGCCGCACTTCACGATGTGATAGAGGATACTGCCTGCACTAAGGAGATGCTCGAGGAGAACTTCGGAGACAGAATCACTGAGCTCGTGCTCTCAGAGTCCGAGAACAAACGCGAGGGGCAGCCGAAGGAGGATACCTGGCGCATCAGGAAAGAAGAGAACTTAAAGCATGTAAAGGATGCTCCGATAGAGTCGAAGATGATAATGCTTGCCGACAAGGTCAGCAATATGCGCTCGACTATCAGGGACTTCCGTGAAAACGGCTCAGGCATCTGGGAGAAGTTCAATATGAAGGATGAGGCGCAGCAGGCATGGTATTATAAGAGTGTTGCCCGTGTCTTAAATGAGCTTAATTACCTGCCAGCCTATCAGGAATATGTCTACATGCTTGAAGAGGTTTTCGAGGGTGTAGATACACCTCCTCTTATCGAGTAATACAATGATACATCCGGACCCCGCAGATTTTGCGGGGTTTGTTTTATTTTTTACATAAAAAAAGCTTGAAATATGATTCAGGATAATTTATACTTAAAAAGTCGGTGAGAGTTCAAAAGAGGACAGTGTATTAATGAGTTCATCAATTGGAAGAATCGGGAGAGTTGGAAGCGTTTCAGTTTCCCCTGTCAGTCAGAGAAGCTTCGCTTATCAGGTAGGAAATACTTCAAGCGTATCGAAGGCATACACTGAGCGTATTTCCAGTGTTGATCCTGCATCTCAGGTAGATCCTGTAGACCCTGTTAAGTATGCGACAGCTGCCAGAGGGAAGGCACAGGCTTCGAAGGAAGCAAATGCTGGTTATAACGATTTAGCAGAAACATTCGAGACGGGCGGCTATACCAGATCCGGGGGAGCATATGAATACTCTGTGGTCGGAAAGAACTACGACGAATTTGTATAAGGAGACACAAGGCTGCGGGTTTTGACCGCAGCCTTTTTTATCATATGAATTATGAATTGATGGCACCATGCCATTTCGGGCTTGAGACAGTGCTTAAACGTGAGATCTATGATTTAGGCTATGAGATCACAAAGGTCGAGGATGGCCACGTATTCTTCGAGGCAGATGAGGACGGAATCGTGACCTCAAACCTCTGCCTGCGTACTGCGGAGAGAGTGCTTCTAGTCACAGGCCGTTTCAAGGCTGCTACATATGAGGAGTTTTTCCAGGGGATGAAGAACATTCCATGGGAGAAGTACCTGCCAAGGGACGCTCGGTTCTGGGTTACGAAGGCTACCTCTGTAAAAAGTAAACTCTTCTCTGTTACAGACCTGCAGAGAGTTGGAAAGAAAGCCATGGTAAAAAGGCTTTCGGATATTTTTGGGATAGAGCACTTCCCTGAGAGCGGAAGCGACTACCCGGTAAGGATCTTTATCTATCACGACGAGGTCACTGTAACCCTTGACACCTCGGGCGATGCCCTGCACAAGAGAGGCTATCGTAAGGAGACCGGAAAGGCACCGATTTCTGAGACGATAGCGGCGGCACTTATTATGCTCACCCCTTGGAAGGCAGACAGGATTCTTGCTGATCCTTTCTGCGGCAGCGGGACCATCCCTATTGAGGCAGCGCTTATCGCAGCAAATATCGCGCCGGGACTCTACAGGCATTTTGCTGCGGAGGGCTGGACGAACCTGATAGATAAGAGGCTCTGGGATGACGAGAAAAAATGGCTCCGCGAGGCCGTAGATACTGATGTTAAAACACAGATCTTCGGCTCGGATATAGATCCTGATATGATCCGCATCGCAAATGAAAATGCGGCGAGAGCCGGAGTAAAGCAGCTTATCAGTTTTAAAAGATTAGATGCCGGTGACTTTAAGATGAAAAGTCCTTATGGGTTTATGATCACGAATCCTCCATACGGAGAGAGGCTATCGGAAAAGGAAGAGCTTCCTGAACTATATAAGAAGCTTAACAGGTCGTACAGAAATCTCGACAAGTGGTCACTCTATGTGATAACTGCCTGGGAGGACGCGACGAAATTCCTTGGCGGAAAGCCTGACAAAAACAGAAAGATTTACAACGGGATGCTGAAGACCTATTACTATCAGTACATGGGTCCGAAGCCGAAAAAGGGAGAGATAGATGGGACGAACTGAAAAGACGGCAGTCCGCCTGACTGCAATTCTCCTGATTGTTTTTTCAATAGCGGGAATCCTTATTCTCTGGACCAAGCAGGGCACAGGAGTTATGGCACGGCAGCGGGTTGCAGAAAAGAGCGGCTCACTGATGGATTATCTGAAGGAGACAGATCAAAAGACTGCGGCTGTAGAAAAACTTCATTCACTCCGCCTGGTTCTGCCGGTGCGGCACAGTGCAGATTCCATAAGTATTCGCAGTCAGAATCTGTTCACGGAGTACACGATCACAATCCCTGATATTACAGCATCATACTTCACGGAATACCCTGTATCTGGAAATGGTAAGGGCATAAATGACCTGACATATGAGATGGACGGGGACAAGGGTGTGCTTACTCTTACAACGAACCAGTCGCTTTTCTTAGAGAAGTCCGTGTCTGGTTCCTATGTGTTTTTTGATTTCAAGGACATAAGAGACTACTTCGACAAGGTTGTGGTAATAGATGCCGGACATGGTGGAAACGACAACGGCTGTATGGCCGACGGAGTATATGAGAAGGATCTGACACTTGAAATAGTAAAAAAATTTAAGCAGTTGACTGACCAGAATGCCGTTACAGAAGTTAAAGATTATGGAAATACTTTAACGTCAATGCAGATAGCCGGAGTGGGAAAGGTCGGATTTTTCTATACCAGACTTTCAGATAAAAAAGTGTATCTGCGGCCTAGAAGAGAGATGGCAGAAAAGCTTGGAGCAGACCTGTTTTTATCTGTCCATATCAATTCGACGTCATCTGGGAGAGAGTCTTCAATAAACGGAGGCCAGGTGCTCTACAAGGCATCTGATAAGACAGGCGAGTCGAAGAAGTTTGCTGATATCGTTATGAATCAGATGGCTGAAAAGCTTGGCTGCCGAAAGCGAGGCACTATTGCCGGAGATAATATCTATATTGTGCGTACTGCGAAGATGCCGGTCGCACTTGCTGAGATCGGTTTTATCACGAATAAGACCGAGAGAGAAAAGCTTTTATCAGATGATTATCAAAAGAAGTCAGCACAGGCTCTTCTTGATGCAGTAACTGAATATCTGGGATAAGGAGAAAATATGCGTATTATTTTTGCAACAGGGAATAAAAATAAAGTAAGAGAGTGCCATGAGATTCTAAGCGATGTGGCTGACGAGATTATCTCGATGAAGGAGGCAGGGCTAGATCCTGAGATAGTAGAGGACGGAAAGACCTTTGAAGAGAACGCGATGATAAAGGCAGAGACGGTTCACGAGCTCGCAAAGGACGCTATCGTTATAGCTGATGATTCCGGTCTATGTGTAGATGCCTTAAATGGTGAGCCGGGCATCTACTCCGCGAGATATTTAGGAGAGGATACCTCTTACGATATCAAAAACGCGAAGATTCTCGAGAGACTTGAAGGAGTTCCAAAAGAGAAGCGTACAGCCAGATTCGTCTGCGCTATGGCGGCAGTTCTTCCGGACGGCACTTCTTTTACAAAGACAGGAGTTATGGAGGGTTACATCGGAGACCACGCAGAAGGAGAGAACGGTTTTGGCTACGACCCGATATTTTTCGTAGAGCCACAGAACTGCTCGACGGCAGTACTTTCTCCGGATGACAAGAATGCGATATCACACAGGGGCAAGGCCATGAGAGCTATGGCGGAGGAGCTTAAGAAAAGACTTGGAAAGGATTCAAAATGACCGTTCTTGTAGTAAGCGATTCACACGGCAGAAATGACAACCTCGAGCGTGCTATCCTTCAGGTGAGGCCTGATATAATCTATCATTTAGGTGACGCGCAGGGATATGAAAATGAGCTTCGAACAGGATGCGGCTGCCCGCTTTTCTATGTCAGAGGCAACTGCGACTGGGGAAGCGACGCGCCTGTGTATCAGGTCACCAGGCTCGGCAGTCATCGTATATTTTTAACACATGGAGACAGGTACGGCGTCAAGTATTCGAACGCTGAGCTTATAACTGCGGCAGAAGAACACGATTGTGACGTGGCTATCTACGGACACACGCACTGGCCTGAGCTCGTAAAGGCAGACGGCATTACAATACTTAACCCTGGATCGATTTCACTCCCGCGTCAGCCGGGACGGATTCCCACTTTTGCGACCATAGATGTGGACAAAAACGGGGAGCTTCATTTTACGATTAATGAGATGAAGCCTTGACAATAAATACGATAGCACATAAAATAGTTTTTCAAGGCGTTTTGTCTTAAATGGAATAAGAAAGGATTGATTCCCAAAATGAAAACAATCTACGACAGTGTCAACACTGACATGGACTTCGTCGGACGTGAGCACAGCGTCGAGGAGTTCTGGAGAAATGAGAACATCTTCGAGAAATCAGAAGAAGAGAATAAAGGCAAGGGTGAGACCTATACCTTCTATGACGGACCTCCGACAGCAAACGGAAAGCCGCATATAGGACACGTTCTTACCCGTGTCATTAAGGATATGATCCCTAGATACCAGACCATGAAGGGCAAGTATGTCCCGAGAAAGGCCGGCTGGGATACCCACGGACTTCCTGTAGAGCTCGAGGTCGAGAAGGAGCTCGGACTCAACGGTAAGGATCAGATCGAGAAGTACGGCATGGAGCCGTTCATCAAGAAATGCCGTGAGAGTGTCTGGAAATACAAGGGCATGTGGGAGAAGTTCTCTGACCAGGTTGGATTCTGGGCAGACATGAAGAACCCGTACATCACCTATGATAATAATTTCATCGAGTCCGAGTGGTGGGCCTTAAAGGAAATCTGGAACAAGGGCCTTCTCTACAAGGGCTTTAAAGTCGTACCTTACTGTCCCCGCTGTGGAACCCCGCTTTCAGCACAGGAGGTCGCACAGGGCTATAAGACAGTTAAGGAGCGTTCAGCTATCGTCCGATTCAAGGCTAAGGGTGAGGACGCTTACTTCCTCGCATGGACGACTACACCGTGGACACTTCCTTCAAACGTCGCGCTCTGCGTTAACCCTGAGGAGACTTATCTTAAGGTGAAGGCCTGCGACGGATACACATATTACATCGCAGAGGCTCTTGCGGATAAAGTCTTAGGCCAGCTCCTTTCTAAGGATGAGTTCAAGGAGGCAATGGGCGGAAAGGCCTATGAGGTTCTCGAGACCTATAAGGGTAAGGACCTTGAGTACAGAGAGTACGAGCCGCTCTATGAGTGCGCAGGTCAGGCCGCAGCAAAGCAGCACAAGAAGGGTCACTTCGTTACCTGTGACGATTACGTAACCATGACAGATGGTACCGGAATCGTTCATATCGCACCGGCCTTCGGTGAAGACGACAGCCGTATTGGAAGAAATTATAATCTTCCTTTTGTACAGTTCGTAGATGACAAGGGTGACATGACAGATGACACCCCATTCGGCGGCCTGTTCGTAAAGAAGGCTGATCCTGAGGTACTTAAGGATTTAAGCTCCAAGAAGCTTTTGTTCGATGCTCCGAAGTTCGAGCATGACTATCCTCACTGCTGGAGATGCGATACACCGCTTATCTACTATGCTCGTGAGTCATGGTTTATTAAAATGACAGAGGTCAAGGATGAACTCGTAGCAAACAACAAGACTGTAAACTGGATCCCTAAGTCAATCGGTGAAGGTCGTTTCGGTAACTGGCTTGAGAACGTTCAGGACTGGGGTGTTTCAAGAAACAGATACTGGGGTACCCCGATGCCTATCTGGGAGTGCGAGGACTGCGGATATCAGGAGGCTATCGGCAGCAGGCAGGAGCTTGCTGACAGAAGCGGAAATCCTGAGTATAAGACCATCGAGCTTCACAGACCGTATATCGATCAGGTTACTATGAAGTGCCCTAAGTGCGGAAAGACCATGCACCGTATCCCGGAGGTTCTTGACTGCTGGTTTGATTCAGGAGCCATGCCTTTCGCACAGCATCACTATCCATTCGAGAATCAGGATGTATTCAAGCAGCAGTTCCCGGCAGAGTTCATCTCCGAGGCTGTTGACCAGACACGTGGATGGTTCTACTCACTTATGGCAGAGTCGACCTTACTTTTCCACTGTGCTCCATATAAGAACGTTATCGTTTTAGGACACGTTCAGGACAAGAACGGTCAGAAGATGTCAAAGAGTAAGGGCAACGCAGTTGATCCGTTCGAGGCACTTGACCAGTTCGGTGCAGATGCGATCAGATGGTATTTTTACATCAATTCAGCACCCTGGCTTCCGAACAAATTCCATGAGGACGCCGTAAAGGAGGGTCAGAAGAAGTTCTTATCAACTCTCTGGAACACCTATGCCTTCTATGTCCTCTACGCAAATATCGATGAGTTCGACCCGACGAAGTACAGCCTCGACTACGATTCACTTACTGTAATGGATAAGTGGATTCTCTCAAGACTTAACTCCACTGTAAAGGAAGTCGACTCTGACCTCGGCTCATACAAGATCCCTGAGGCTGCAAGAGCATTAGAGTCATTCGTAGATGAGCTTTCTAACTGGTATGTCCGCCGCTGCCGTGAGAGATTCTGGGCTAAGGGCATGGAGCAGGACAAAATAAACGCATACGAGACTTTATACACCTGCCTCGTTACTATCTCAAAGACTGCAGCTCCGATGATCCCGTTCATGACTGAAGAGATTTATCAGAACATCGTAAGAAAAGTAGACGCATCAGCTCCTGAGTCAATCCACCTCTGCTCATTCCCTGAGGTGAACGAGAGCTTCATCGACTCCGACTTAGAGGATAAGATGGGCGAGCTCCTTAAGGTTGTAGTAGCCGGACGTGCCTGCAGAAACGCCAGCAATATCAAGAACAGACAGCCATTGGCTCAGATGTTTATCAAGGCTGATGAGAAGCTCGACAAGTTCTATACAGACATCATCGCAGATGAGCTGAATGTCAAGAAGGCAGAGTTCAAGGATGATATCTCAGACCTTACTACATATACCTTCAAGCCTCAGCTTAAGACAGTAGGACCTAAGTACGGTAAGTTCTTAGGTAAGATCCAGGGCGCCTTAAAGGAGCTTGATGGAAATAAGGCTATGGCAGAGCTTAATGAGAATGGAGCTCTGAAGTTCCCTGAAATCGATCCAAGTATCGAGCTTACAAAAGATGATCTGCTTATCTCAGAGCAGGCTGAGCCAGGCTATGTGACAAACACTAACGGAAATGTCACAGTAGTCATGGATACGAATCTTACACCGGCTCTTCTTGAAGAGGGATTTGTAAGAGAGCTTATCTCAAAGATTCAGACGATGAGAAAAGAAGCCGGATTTGAGGTTATGGACCGTATTTCAGTCGGCTTTGCCGGTAATGACAGAATAAAGGAAATTTTCAACGCAAACAAGGATACGATCAGCCATGAAGTATTAGCTGACAGTATCGAGGAAGGAGAGCTGTCTGGTTACACGAAGGAGTGGAACATAAATGGAGAGAAGGTTTCACTTACGGTCAAGAAGAACTAAGCAAAGGAAAAAACCGAGAAAAAGCCTGTTTTTCAGGCGGGAGGGAATCATGAGTCATCTTAAGGATCTGGACAAGGACACTATCAAGGAAGAGATTAAAGAGAATGTTAAACGCCTTTACCGCAAGGAGTTTAAGGAAGCTACAGAGAAGGAAATATTCCAGGCAGTTTCTCTGGTCGTAAAGGATGAGATTATCGACGACTGGCTGGCAACACAGAACGCTATGGAGGAGCAGGATCCAAAGACAGTTTACTACATGTCGATGGAATTCCTGATGGGCCGTGCGCTCGGAAACAACATGTTAAACCTCTGCGTCTATGATGAGTTCAAGCAGGCACTTGATGAGCTCGGACTTGATATAGTTTCGATAGAGGATCAGGAACCGGATCCGGCTCTTGGTAACGGAGGTCTTGGAAGACTTGCTGCCTGCTTCCTCGATTCACTCTCTACACTTGGCTATCCGGCTTATGGCTGCGGAATCCGTTACAGATACGGTATGTTCAAGCAGAAGATTGAGAATGGCTACCAGAAAGAGGTTCCGGATGACTGGCTTAAGGACAGCTATCCATTTGAGCTGAAGAGAAGTGAGTACACCTTCGAGGTAAAGTTCGGAGGATATGTACGTTCTGAGACAGCTCCTGATGGCAATATCAAGTTCATCCAGGAGAATTACAACTCAGTCCTCGCTGTTCCTTACGATATGCCTATCGTAGGCTACAACAACCACGTAGTAAACTCCCTTATGATCTGGGATGCTCAGCCGAAGCAGGTATTCTCACTTGAGTCCTTTGATAAGGGTGACTATACAAAGGCTGTTGAGGATGAAAACCTTGCGAGATCTCTTGTAGAGGTTCTTTATCCTAATGATAACCATATCTCAGGTAAGGAGCTTAGACTTAAGCAACAGTATTTCTTCGTATCTGCCTCACTTCAGAGAGCCATCCAGAGATTCAAGAAGTATCACGACGATATCCACGACCTTCCGAAGAAGGTTGTCTTCCAGATGAATGATACCCATCCGACACTTACTGTTCCTGAGCTGATGAGACTCCTTATGGATGTCGAGGGCTTAGGCTGGGATGAGGCCTGGGATATCACGACTCACTGCGTAGCCTATACAAACCACACTATTATGACTGAGGCTCTTGAGAAGTGGCCTATCGAGATTTTCTCAAGACTCCTTCCACGTATCTACAATATCGTTGAAGAGATCAACCGCCGTTTCTGCCTTCAGATCCAGCAGAAGTATCCTGGCGACAATGGCAAAATCGAGCGTATGGCTGTCATCTATGACGGTCAGGTCCGCATGGCTTACCTCGCTATCGCTGCAGCCTTCTCTGTTAACGGTGTTGCCAAGCTTCATACTGAGATCCTCAAGAAAGAGACCTTAAAGGATTTCTACGAGCTCTATCCTGAGAAGTTCAACAACAAGACAAACGGAATCACCCAGAGAAGATTCCTTCTTCATGGAAATCCGCTTCTTGCTTCATGGGTTACAGATAAGATCGGTGACGGCTGGATCACAGACCTCTCACAGATGAGCAGACTCAAGGTCTTTGTAGATGATGAGAAGGCTCAGCAGGAATTCAGAAGCATCAAGTATAAGAACAAGGTCCGCCTGGCCCGCTATATAAAGGAGCACAATGGAATCGATGTGGATCCTAACTCCATCTTCGATGTTCAGGTTAAGAGACTTCACGAGTATAAGAGACAGCTTCTTAATATCCTGCACGTTATGTACGAGTACAACCGTATCAAGGAGCATCCGGAGATGAAGGTTATCCCTAAGACATATATCTTCGGTGCAAAGGCAGCTGCCGGCTACAAGATCGCAAAGCTTACTATAAAGCTTATCAACAATGTCGCTGCTGTAATAAATAACGACCGTTCAATCGGTAACAAGCTCAAGGTAGTTTTCATCGAGGACTACAAGGTATCAAATGCCGAGCTTATATTTGCTGCAGCAGATGTCTCGGAGCAGATATCTACAGCTTCAAAGGAGGCTTCTGGTACTTCAAATATGAAGTTCATGATGAACGGAGCTATCACCATCGGTACTATGGACGGTGCTACAGTTGAGATGGTTGATGAGATGGGTAAGGAGAATGCGTTTATTTTTGGAATGAGCGCAGACGAGGTCATACAGCACGAGCAGAGAAGAGACTACAATCCTATGGATATCTTCAATCAGGACCAGGATATCAGAAAGGTTCTGATGCAGCTTGTAAACGGCTTCTACAGCCCGGAGAATTCAGAGCTGTTCAGACCTATCTACAACTCTCTCTTAAATACTAACGAGACACAGTTTGCTGATACCTACTTCAACCTTAAGGATTTCCGCTCTTATGCTGAGGCTCAGGATAAGATCATGGAGACCTATCAGGACGAGGCTAAGTGGACACGTATGGCTATGATGAATACCGCCTGCTGTGGAAAGTTCTCATCAGACAGAACTATCCAGCAGTATGTCGATGACATCTGGCACTTAGACCACATTAATGTAAACCCGCTTAAAGACGACGAGATTTAATGAATACAGACGATTTTAAAGAAGTTACAGGCAATACAACAGATACAGGCTCTGACAATGGCAATGACGACAGCAGTGATTATGAGGACATCTGCTATGTCTGTCGCCGCCCTGAGCATGTGGCTGGCAAAATGATCCATATTCCTGGTGGAATCTGCATCTGCGAGGACTGCCTTCAGAAGACATTCGACGCGATGAATTCTATTCCTGGATTTTCAGGAACTACACCATGGCAGCCTCAGAATAATAGTTCAAATGATTCTACTGCCACCAAGGGGCCTGAAAAGCCTGATGGTGATGACAATAATAATAAAAATAAAAGCTCAAAGATCCCGCAGTTCTCTATGCTCGATCTTAACGATATCGCCGGGCTTTTCCAGGGAGCTTCTCCTGTTCCTGAGAACCAGAAGCTCAAGAAGCGCCACGAGAAGAGAAAGCACAAGAAAGGTCTTCTGACTGAAGGTCCGGTCTTCGATATCAAGAACATCCCACCTCCTCACCGTATCAAGGCTGCTTTAGACGACTATGTAGTAGGGCAGGAGAAAGCGAAGAAGGTTATGTCTGTCGCAGTCTACAACCACTACAAGAGAGTCATCGATTCTGACAATCTTCTTGACAGCGATAATGACGACGACATCGAGATAGAGAAGTCAAATATCCTTATGATCGGTCCTACCGGTTCCGGTAAGACCTATCTCGTAAAGACCTTAGCAAAGCTTCTCGATGTGCCGCTCGCGATAACTGACGCGACGACTCTTACTGAGGCCGGCTATATCGGTGATGATATCGAGTCTGTCGTAAGTAAGCTCCTTGCTGCTGCCGACAATGACGTAGAGAAGGCTGAGCACGGTATCATCTTTATCGATGAGATTGATAAGCTCGCCAAGAAGAATTCTGCGACTAACCGTGATATAAATGGTGAATCAGTTCAGCAGGGAATGCTCAAGCTCTTAGAAGGCGCTGAGATCGAGGTCCCTGTAGGCGCTTCGTCTAAGAACGCGATGGTTCCTATGACTATCGTAGATACCACGAACATTCTCTTTATCTGCGGCGGTGCCTTCCCGAGACTTACTGATATCATAAGAGAACGTCTCAAGAAGACGAGCTCTATTGGATTCGTGGCTGATATCGGCGATGAGTACGATAAGGACGAGGACGTTCTGCCGAAGGTTACTCCTGAGGATCTGAAGAAATTCGGCTTCATACCTGAGTTTATTGGCCGTCTTCCGGTTGTAGTAACACTTGAAGAGCTTTCGAAAGAAATGCTTGTAAAAATACTCACTGATCCTAAGAACGCCATCATCAAGCAGTATCAGAAGCTTCTCGCCTTGGATGAGGTGGACCTTGAGTTTGATCAGGATGCCCTCGAGTTTATCGCTGAGAAAGCACAGGAGAAGAAGCTTGGTGCCCGTGCGCTGCGCTCGATTATTGAGGAGTTTATGATCGACATCATGTATGAGATCCCGAAGGATCCTGAGATCGGCAAAGTAACGATCACTAGAGATTACCTCGAGAAAAAGGGTTCTCCGAGGATTGAGATGCGAGGGGACGTAGTGCCGAGACTGGAGCCCGGTGGGGTTACGGCGTAAGAAATAGTCATTTGATGATGCCGTATTAGATAAAACCCGTTGGCTTTAGATTAGTTTTCAGTTGTTTTTGGGGAAGGGTTTATCAAAGAGAGGGGATTCTATGAAAAGCTTTTCAATTTCGCATAAAAAAGAATTCATGTCAGCCGTGCTTCTGCACGATGATTTTGATGATTTCACTTTAAGTGAGGCCACGGTTAAGACCGCGGTCTCATTTGTGATTGATGGAAAAATAAACGCTGATTTCTTCAGCTCTGAGGATCCGGTACCTGCCGAGCCGTTTGTGAGGTATGGAGAGGTCAGGAATTTTTTCTTTGAGATCATAAAAGGGAAGAGGACTCCTGTCTATTTCAAATTCGTTTTTCATGCTCCGAATGCTTTGACAGAAAAAATTCTTGCCTCTGTCGATTCGGGCTTTTCCATTCAGGATATCAATTCACTTTCTTTTACGGCCACGTTTAAGGACGGGGCACTTTCTGTCATCTCTGGTACTAATCTGGCCACGTTTTCGCTTGATAAGAGCGTGGATGAGGCGTGGGATAAGTATGTGGAGGGTTTCCTGGCTAAATTTGAATAATCAAGTGGCTTTAAATGCAATCTTTCAGCCGCCACAGCTAACAGCTCACTAGGTCACGTCTCCCTGTTCGTTCGCGCGCGCTTATTAGCGGCCCTCTGACAAAACGCACAGAATTGCTTTTATAAAAATTGCTGGCGCAATTTTTTCAGCAATTCTGTTTGAACGGTTGTCACCCGGGCCGCAGCTAGCGCGCTCATTCACGACGGGAGACGCAACAATCGTTCGCTGTTTAGCTGTGGCGGCTGTTATTTTGCAGGTAATCTTAATAAAATATAGTTGATACAAGGACCAAGAAACGAAAAGTGGAAAGTTATCCACATGTAAACAGTGGGATGATAAGGAGTTGTCCACCGGTGTCAACAGAATTTTGTGGAGGAAATTGCGGGAAAAAGTGGTTTTGAGGGGTTTATCAACGGAGTTGTGAACTCTATTCACATTTTGTGTCCACGGGTGTTTAGTTGAATGATGCGTCACAATGCATAAATTTCGAATAGCTGTGCGAATGTGGACAAAATTGTGGATAAATCGTGGAAAACAATCTTTGCCACGTACGAACTGTGTTGTGCCTGTCTATCTCATGAATTCAATTGAGCCCGCCGATTTTATGTGAACAAACTAAATCTCTCTTGCGGGCGGTGTGGTTTACGCTTATAATGCTCTGTATGGATAATTATGTAGTGAAGCTGGATGACAGCATTGATTTAAAAAAGATTGCGGACAGCGGGCAATGCTTCCGCTGGAAAGAAATTTCTGACGGTACGTTCAGGGTTACTGCCTTTGGCAGAGTCAGATATTTTTCACAGATTGATTCTCATTCTATTAGTATTGACTGCGATGAAGCTGAGTATAATGATGTCTGGTGTGACTACCTGGATGCAGGCACGAATTATGACAGGATTATTGCATCTATCGAATCTGGTGATAATTTTCTTTCAGAGGCCGGTGAGTTCGGTAGAGGCATCAGAATCTTAAAGCAGGATCCGCTGGAGACTCTTATCACTTTTATCATCTCCCAGAGGAAGAATATTCCTGCTATCAAATCATGTGTCGAGAAGCTGTGCCAGGCTGCAGGGTCTTTTATTGGTGAGTTTGATGGTGAGCAGGTCTATGCTTTTCCGTCTCTTGTAGAGCTCAGCGGTCTTTCATGCCAGAAATGCGGTGGTGAGTTCTGTTCCTATAAGAAGGCTGGTCTGGACAGCTGCTCTTTAGGCTATCGTATGCCATACATTCAGGAGACTGTGAGCAGGCTTTTAATGAATCCTGATCTGATTGAGTATCTGTGTCAGCTGGATGATAACGCTTTATATGAAGAGCTCCTTGGGTTCAAGGGTGTCGGCAAGAAGGTTGCCAACTGCACTGCGCTTTTCGGCTTCCACCGTCTGGATTTCTTCCCAATTGATGTCTGGATCAAGCGTGTAATCGATGATGTCTACGGCGGTTCCTTTGATGAGAAGCAATACAGTCCATACGCCGGCGTAATCCAGCAATACATGTTCTACTACGGTCGCTCGATCGGATAAGAATTAAAAAAAAGCGGTTCCAAAAGGAGCCGCTTTTTTGAAGAAGAAGTTAATTTATTGCTGATTTGATTTTTGAAACGACGGCACTTTAAACTTTCCTTAGTTTATCTGGTTGATCTGCTGCTCTGTCACAAGCGGATATGAAACCAGGTCCTTGCAATCTAAGTCCTCGTGGTGCATGTCGACAGCAGAAATCTGGCTGTTGTCATAGGTGCGGTAGTAGTAGATACCGCGGTCCATATTGCAGCAGGAGGAGTAGATCGTGATTTCGTACTTGCCGTCGCCTAAGTCGCAGCACCCGCGCTGCTGCTCGACAGAGCCGAGAATATGGAAGAACTGGCTAACAGAGGAATCCTCATCGTCATTTGAAATTGAATTCATCTTCGTGAAAGCAACCTTTACGAAGCGTGAGCCGGAGGACAGGTCACCAGGAAGACCGATACCACCCATGCCTCTGCTGTAGGGATCGAGGTCGAGCCCTTTTGCAAAGGTATTTTCAGAAGGTCCTGCGGATACGCCGCGGTAATCGTTGAGCCTGAACAGCTGCTTGTCAAAGGTCGGGTTGTTAGTCATTACACCAACCGGATTGTCATAGATGTGGAGCCCATCGCGCACCGACTCGACTACAATTGAACCGGACTGGTCGCCAATCATCCAGTGGAGCGGCGTGATCGGAAGCTCCTTACTGAAAGGAATGTCGACAAGGCGGATTTTATCCAGAAGAGCTCTCGCTTCATCCAGATTTTTGCACTGTCCAAGAATCCAAGGGATGAATTCAAATGGCGAAATGTTATCCCTGCCATCTGATTCTGGCTTGAAAAAATAACCGTTTCCCGGGAAATTGAGTCCTGCCATCGAGAGACCGAACTCGTTGGTTGCATCGTAGTAAAGCGGAAATCCGCCGCAGACGAAGGCCATGCCAATCAGAGCATAGTGGCTATTCATGGTGTCTGCCTGTCTGAACGAGATAGGAAAATTCCGTGGCGTTATCGTCACAGACTCCTGATATGAAAATTCAAGATCTAAGTTCCTGCCAAAATAATGGTCCTTTGTATGATACATAGCACATGTACACATCCTGATCACCTCATAATTATTGATATTTCTAAAAGTGAAAAAGTTTCTAATCATTATTAGAATACCACAAACTGATTTCAAATTCCATTTGCTTTACGCATTTTTAGGAGCTGATTTTATGATATAGCAGGATTTATCGCATCAGATATTGATAAAAACGCAAAAACTGATGCGATAACGTATATTTTTTCAAGAATATGTGCTAAAATATCCGTGTCAGTCGATGGAATGAGCAGGAAGGGTGGCGCTGTCATGGATATTTTTAAAAGGGAAAAATACCTGAGGAGGATCAGAGGTTTCTACGATAGTAATGACCTCATAAAAGTTATCACGGGTGTGCGCAGGTGCGGCAAATCGACTCTTATGCAGATGATCGCGCAGGAGCTGAAGGAGCAGGGGGTGCCGGAGGAGAGGATTGTCTATCTCAACCTGGATAAGCGGGAGTACAGGAATATCAAAACTGCTGATCAGCTAGAGGAACTGATTGCTTCCGTCATAAAGGTTGACGGGCAGAATTATCTATTCATCGATGAAATTCAGAATGTTGACGGTTTTGAAGAGGTAGTAAATGGCTTCCGTGAAGATGGAAATTGTTCTATTTTTATCACGGGTTCGAACTCATATCTGCTGAGTGGAGAGCTGGCCACGAAACTGACTGGCAGGTATATGGAATTCGAGATGTACACCTTGACCTTTGATGAGTACGAGCAGATGAAGGAATTTTATCATGTGCCGGTCAATGTGAATTCCCTGATTGAGCTTCAGAGTTTTATTCTTGAAGGCGGGTTCCCAAGGACAGTTCTGATTGAGAGCCTGCAGGATAAGCGGAGCTATACTGAGAGTGTTGTACAGGAGATTTTTGAAAAAGATATACGCCATCGGGTGAAGGTTAAAAATAAAGAGAGCTTTGAGAGTATTCGCCAGTATCTTATCAATAATTTCGGCGCCACAACGAGTATTTCTAATCTTCAGCGTGATTTGGAGAGGAACGGTCAGAAAATAACCAGGCTTACCCTGTCGAAATACATCCAGGCGCTGGTCGATGCGAAGGTGCTTTATGAGTGCGACCGTTTTGACATGAAATCACGAAAGTCTTTGGCAGGCGAGAAAAAGTATTACCTGAGTGACCTGAGCTTTTATTTTGCCTTAAATACTGATAACAGGATAAATTTCGGCCCGGTACTGGAAAACATCGTTTATTTTTATGCGAAAAGTATGGGCCTCAAGGTCAGTGTTGGCAGAATTGGTAAACTCGAATGTGATTTTATCATGCGTAATTCTTCAATGGATTATGCATATGTTCAAGTCGCTTATACAATTGCGCTCAGCAGGGAAACTGAAGACAGGGAATACAGACCGCTTGAGATGATTAGGGATAATTATCCGAAGTACGTCGTTACAACCGACTATCTGCTTCAGAAGAGAAACGGGATTCTTCATGTGAATCTGATGGATTTCATGAAGGATGGGAAGATATTTTGATATCTGCACATGATCCCAGAACAGGAATTTCCTTTTAGCATGTCTTGAAGTTGATTTTACTATACAGCTTTTCTTGAAAAAATGACAGTGAATTTTTTGAATATCAGCTGAATAGTTTGCTTGACACTGGTTTTCAAATCCGTTATCATATATGAGTTGCAGCAATTACCGGACACTCCGAGGCATTTTTGAAAGGAGTCGCTTATGGCAGATGAGAAGAAAGAGACGAAGCAGGATTCTGGTGTTACAGAGGCTGAGATCATGAAGTTCCGCGAGCACCTTGGAATCAAGGATCAAGAGGAAGAAGAGCCGTTTTTTGGCAAAATGGAGCAGGCGCTCAATGCTTTTTCCGAGATTGACAGCCAGGACATTCTTGATGCCCTGAATTCCCTTTCAAAGGATGACGACGAAGAGTGATTTGCTGATACGACAGGCGGATATGGCGGAATTGGCAGACGCGCCAGATTTAGGTTCTGGTGGGAGACCGTGCAGGTTCAAGTCCTGTTATCCGCATTAAATTTTTGAAACCTTGAAAACCGCTTGATGACTGGTTTTCAAGGTTTTTTGTGCGCTCGGCGGCGCACGTTTCTAACTGGTGCAAGTCCGGAGTCCGC
>SAMEA3663052__coassemble_416_pt1 | contig 73421 bp, 61 predicted proteins | sample SAMEA3663052__metabat2_low_PE_012 | metagenome-assembled genome bin SAMEA3663052 (sample SAMEA3663052) | pig gut metagenome | biome: pig gut; feature: pig-associated habitat; material: faeces | place: France | collected 2012 | reverse complement strand
CAGTCAAGAATTCTGGCACTATTATATTCGTCAAGTGTTAAAGACGGGAGTATAAGTGTCATGTTTGTGGGTGTCAATGTTTTATAAAGAACAAAAAGTCCGATTTGTATTTTTTCATAATGGTGTTTCGTATCAATGTAACACAGACATAGACAGAAATTCCGATAAAAATCTGAATTGGATATGTGAAGAGTGCCTTTTCAGGTGCTAAGTATGCAAGCACCATCGCAGCTCCTGCCGGAGGCACCATAGGACCGGTATGGTAAAAGATTATAAGAAAAATAACCGAGGATATCAGAAGACTTACTATAGTATAAATATCCGGAAGCCTTAGGAATGCAAGCCTTACATAGGCTCCCGAGGCAGCTGAAAGTGTGAGCAGAATTATCACTCGAATCGGGTGCATCCTTATGACCTTATTCTTATAGGCAGACAGCTCCGTAAATGCTACGAGAAGTGGAGGCGCTGCCATGAATCTCCAACCTGTCTTAATAGCAGCGCAGATCATTACAGATGCTACGATAAGACGGAATACAGAAAGAGTCACTGGCAGATTTTTCTGAACCGGAATAAACTCCTCTTCTGCCTTTACGCCTGATTTTTCTAAGATTTTACGAAGGACTATGATAATAAATGTAAAAATAACGATTGATGCCAGGTACCAGAGCGACTTTGTCTGCAGAAGAATCGGCAGAACCAGGGCTGAGATCATCGGCATAAACGAGGTACCTGAGATGGACTGGATAAAAAGAGCCACAGCATAGCCTGATATCATCTGAAGAATAAGAGGAAGCGGAACAAAGCGCACTATCCCCATTCCAATAATTCCGCACACTAAAAGAAGCAGGAACATTCTCCTGCCATTTGTCATCCACGATCTGTGTGGAGTTAAAAACATGCCTGCTGCTATCGCCCCGACCTCGGGGAATATAATCTCCTTCTCGCCAGCAACAATTGACAGAAGAACCATCAAAAAGACTGTGAGAAGGAAGCAGGCGATGTCGATTATTTTTTTCTGTAAATCACTATAAGCTTTTTTCATTTCAACGAATTTATGACTTGATCTCTTCAACTGTCTGTTTCTTGCAGCACCTCCAGATAAATCGTATCAGCCTTACAAGCTGCAGATAGATCAGATAAAAAACAGTTCCTGCCACAAAGATCAATGCAACCCAGAACGCATAGCGTAGGACAAAGAGCCCGAGATTTTTCTTAAGAGGTCCGATCCAGTCAATACACTTCCAGAGACTGTACATGAAATTATTATCGTGGAACAGGTAGATCATAAACGTCGCCGAGCCCAGGAAGTTTATAAACCTGTTTGGCTTGATATGTATCCTTGTAAAAATACAGAAGACGCAGACTGAGAGCAGCACCGCGATCCAGCTATATTCAGGGATTATCTCAAATGGCTGAACAAAATAAGATTTCTTACTGCCAAACTGATAATCTACAATCGCATCGAGCACCTGGTTCCTATATGAAAACATCAGGAACAGATTTATAAGAATTATAAGTACGACGAATACACCTGTCTTTACATCTTTAAACGGGTCAAACCTCCTTAAGTATCCTCCTAGAGCATAATAAAAGATACCGATTCCGAGAATACGAAGGTCGTCAGATATACCCTCAAGGAAGTCGCCTGACCAGCCGAATGAAACTATGCAGAAGACTACAGAAAGGAATACGAGATAGTTTCTCTTATCCCACTTCTGCAGATATTTGTTCAGCAGAAGTCCCGCAACTATGATGATAAGGATATAGTAGCCTATGAACCAGGAATTGTTATTAAACCTCTCAAGGCTTGTCAGGTTAACCTTAATACCGGCTGTTCCATCATAAAAAAATGAAAAGAAGGCATATGATACAAACATCAGCACGATAGTGATGTAAGCCATCTGCTCTACCAGCTTCTTGCCTGTACGCACCAGATTTATCTTACGGCTGGCCATAAAGTAGCCGGAGATCATGATGAACATACCGTTTCCTATTTTGCCAAGAGGCATTATCAGATAGAGCCACATCAGTTTTGAATAGAACTTCGGGTGACAGAAATAGTCCTGAGTGCCAAACAGATTTATTAGTGATGTATCAGTGAGCTGATCCCTTATGCTGTGACGCAGGATATGGAAAGAGATGATCATGATCATTGCGACTATCCGCATCAGCTCGATATTTGATTCCCGTGGTTTCTTTTTCGTTTCCATTTATTTTTTCTTTACTGAATATCCAAAAGTTCCAAGCTCTTTTCCAAGAGAAAAATAGGTGCCATGCGAGTATACTATAGGCTTGGCCTTCTCGAGCGCAAAACGGCCGTCCTCATCCATATACTTACTGTCCACATGCACAGAAAGCACATAGGCAAGGAGCATCACATGGGAACCGAGATCTCTTTCATCAGCAATCCGGCACTCTATCGTAACCGGGCTTTCTGCGACAAGTGAAACATCTATCTCCTCTGCCTTTTCCTTTGTCAGGTGGCATTCCTTGAACTTGTCATGAGTGCTTCCGCTCACTACCCCGCAGTAATCCGTGGCCCATGCCAGCTTTTCTGTCGTGAGGTTTATGCCGAAGACCTTCGTCTGATGAAGCGCAGTATAGGAATAACGGCTCTTCCTTACCGAGATGTAGAGCATCGGCGGATTGGTGCAGACTGTTCCTGTCCATGCGACTGTCATCAGGTTATCCTTTCCGTCAGCGTCTCTCGTGGAGACAAGGACTGCTGGCAGAGGGTAGAGCATATTCCCTGCTTTGAATGTTTCTTTCATTTCCTGCTCCTATCTGTTTCTTTTTATATCTTTCTTTCCTTTTTTTCTGTATTACTCTCCAGCCTTGCCGATACTGCTGAGCATATCCATCTTCATCTCATAGTACTTAGGACTCATATCGACATAGTGCCTGTGAGGATTCTCGAAACGCTGCTCCTCAGGCCAGATCTCATTTACGAGCTGATCCTTTACAAAGGACTGAATCTCTCTTACTGTCGGAAGCTCAGTATTAAGCTTTCCCTGCTTTATTATAAGCTTCTGAAGTGGCTTTGCTGTGCAGTCTGTAAATGATCTGACTTTCCATGGTTCCAACGGATCTACGAACCTGTAAGGCTTATTCATATCTATCTCCTCGCCACGGCCTGTAATAAGGTCAGCTATGGCATGTCCCGCCTTGTCATAGATACGGTAGACGCTCTTCAGTCCTGGATTCGTTATTTTTTCAATAGAGTCAGATACCTTTATCCTCGGGTCGAACTTTCCATCCTTCTCGACTGCACAGAGCTTGAATACTGCTCCAAATACAGGCTCCGAGCGGCTGGTTATAAGTCTCTCACCGACACCGAATGAATCTACTTTTCCACCCTGATCGAGGATAGACTTGATCGTGTATTCATCCAGACTGTTGCTGATCACAATCTTAGCATCAGTAAATCCTGCTTCATCCAGCATCTGACGCGACTTCTGAGTCAGATATCCTAAATCTCCTGAATCAATTCGAATTCCATAGTTACTGCTCCCTATCCCCTTTTCCCTCATTTCCTTAAATACCTGAATAGCATTCGGAACTCCCTGCTTTAATACATCGTAGGTATCTACGAGAAGAATGCAGTTATTTGGATAGATCGAAGCAAATTTTCTAAAGGCTGTAAGCTCATCCTTGTAGAACATGATAAAGCTGTGCGCCATCGTTCCACCGACCGGTATATCAAAATATTGTCCCGCGGAAACTGTAGCCGTGCCCTTTACCCCGCCGATAAAGGCAGCTCTGGCGCCGTATATGGCAGCATCGTTATTGTGAGCTCTCCTGGCTCCGAAGTCAGAAACTGCTCTGCCTGCTGCTGAACGCACAATTCGCTGTGCCTTGGTAGCGATAAGACTCTGATGATTCACCTGAGCCAAAATCTCAGTTTCTACCATCTGCGCCTGAACAAGTGGTGCAACTACAGTTACAATCGGCTCACCAGGATACATGATAGTTCCTTCTGGATAGGCATATACATCTCCGGTGAACTTGAAATTTCTCAAATATTCCAAGAACTTGTCATCAAACTGATGAAGTCCACGCAGGTACTCTATATCACTGTCATCAAAGTGCATTCCAAGCAGATATTCCACTATCTGCTCAAGCCCTGCAAAAATAGAAAAGCCGCCTCCATCAGGATTTTTCCTGTAGAAGACATCGAACGCCACCTTCGTATCCTCGTTCTCAGAGAGAAAATAGCCGTTCGCCATAGTAAGCTCGTACAGGTCCATCATCATCGAAATATTTCTGTTATCGTAAATATTCATAACGTCACCTCATGTAAAAATCCCCTTAACCCCCAAAAATAATTCAAAGGTTTCTATATCTCTCCATCATAGAATCAAAAAGCTCTGCAGTTCCTGGAGGAGTATAGGTAATAGCATTCGCTCCTGCATCAACAGTTCTTTTGATATTCTCAGGTGTATTTCCGCCACTTGCGATAATAGGCACATCAGGGAATTTTTCTCTGATATGTGCTACTACCTCAGGTGTCTTGGCTGCACAGGCGACATTTAAAATCGAAGCACCTGCTTCCAGTCTTGCCTTTATGTCAGTATTAATACTTGTCACAGTAATTACAACAGGTATATCCACAGCCTTTGAGACAGCCAGGAGATTTACATTCTTGACAGGAGAATTAAGAACTATTCCCATAGCGCCGCTGCTCTCCATATCCTTTGCAAGCCCTATGGTTCTTACTCCGTGAGTCGTACCTCCGCCTACACCTGCAAATACAGGGATATAGGAATACTTTATGATAGCATCTCCTATGGCTGTCTGCGGAGTAAACGGATAGACGGCAAAGACTGCGTCAGCATTGCAGTTCCTGATTATCGCTAAGTCTGTCGTAAATACAAGAGTCTTTATCCTTCTGCCAAAAATAACTATTCCCGAAGCCTTTCTGGCCTCCTCTGGAACAGCGAGGATATTGTGTCTGAGTTTTGTTTCGATTACAGGTCTTTTCTTTTCTTCAGCCATTCTCCCTTGTCCTTTCACCTACTTCTTTAAAGCTTCAAAGACGTTGTTTTTTGCAGCAATTTTTTTAAGCTCGGGCAGATTTGTCTTTATGTAAAAACGAAGACCGGCAATCTCTTCGTCGCTGAATCCATCGTTCTCTGTGATCTCACAGTCAGGGATTTTTGCCTCTGCGTACTTTTCTCCATCTGTAAATGTCACATAGGCGTATTTCTTCTTCCCTGTCTTATCTGTACAGATAGGTGAGACCGTCATTTTCATCTCTTGCTCTGACATCTGCTTATCTCCGAAAAAAAAATCACTTTTCTTCTATGATTATGAGCATTTATGATGTATTTGTCAAAACATTTTTAACAAAAAAAGAGCCGCCCGTTTCCGAACGACTCTCTCGTTTAATTTTTTATAAAAGCCCTATGCTTTTACTTATTCATTAATAAGCTGGTGCCTGTGGTGCTGCTGGAGCTGGTGTAGGCTCTTTGATATCAGCAACAGCACTCTCTGTAGTAAGAAGTGTGCTTGCAACAGAGCATGCCTGCTCAAGAGCTGTACGTGTAACCTTTACAGGATCGATGATGCCGTTGTCTACCATATTTACATAGGTCTCATTGTAAGCATCAAAGCCCTCGCCCTCTTTAGAGTTCTTAACGTTATTGATGATAACTGAGCCCTCAAGTCCGGCGTTATCAGCGATATAGTAAAGAGGTGCCTCAAGTGCATTAAGGATAACATTTGCACCTGTCTTCTCATCGCCCTCAAGTGAATCACGAAGCTTCTCAACAGCCTTCTGTGCGTGGATGTAAGCACTGCCGCCGCCTGCGATGATTCCTTCCTCAACTGCTGCCTTTGTAGCGTTTACAGCATCTTCCATTCTGTACTTGGCTTCCTTCATCTCTGTCTCAGAAGCAGCACCTACACGGATGACAGCTACGCCGCCAGCAAGCTTAGCGAGACGCTCCTGAAGCTTCTCTTTATCGAAGTCTGAAGTAGTCTCTTCAATCTGCTGTCTGATCTGGGCAACTCTGGCCTCAATATCCTTCTTGTCACCTTCGCCATCAACGATTGTTGTATTCTCTTTTGTGACCTTGACACTCTTTGCACGTCCGAGCTGATCCATTGTAGCATCCTTGAGCTCAAGACCAACCTCAGATGAAATAACTGTACCGCCTGTCAGAGTAGCGATATCCTGAAGCATTTCTTTTCTTCTGTCGCCATATCCCGGAGCCTTTACAGCTACGACATTGAAAGTTCCACGAAGTTTGTTAAGGATAAGGGTTGTAAGAGCCTCACCATCTACATCCTCTGCGATGATAAGAAGCTTTGCGCCGTTCTGTACGATCTGCTCAAGAAGTGGAAGGATCTCCTGAATATTAGAAATCTTCTTATCTGTAATGAGAATATATGGATCATCAAGAGTAGCTTCCATCTTCTCATTATCTGTTACCATGTATGATGAAATGTATCCTCTGTCGAACTGCATTCCTTCTACAAGGTCAAGCTCGGTCTGCATTGTCTTGGATTCCTCGATAGTGATTACACCATCATTTGAAACCTTCTCCATTGCATCTGCAACCATCTGTCCGACTTCTTCATTGCCGGCTGAAATAGCTGCAACCTTAGCGATCTGCTCTTTGCCTGATACCTTGTCAGACATCTTCTTCAGAGACTCAACAGCTGTATCACAGGCTTTCTTCATTCCTTTACGAAGGATGATTGGATTAGCACCTGCAGCGAGGTTCTTCATGCCTTCCTTGATCATTGCCTGAGCAAGAACTGTAGCTGTTGTAGTACCATCACCAGCGACATCATTTGTCTTCGTAGCAACTTCCTTAACGAGCTGTGCGCCCATGTTCTCGAACTCATCATCAAGCTCGATGTCCTTTGCGATAGTAACACCATCGTTTGTGATTGTTGGAGCACCGTAGCTCTTATCGAGAACAACGTTTCTTCCTTTAGGTCCAAGAGTTACACGAACTGTATCTGCGAGCTTGTCAACACCAGCCTGAAGTGCCTGTCTGGCCTCAGCGCCGAATTTAATATCTTTTGCCATGACTTAAATACTTCCTTCCTGAAAAATTATTCTACTATAGCAAGAATGTCGTCCTGCTTTACAATAATGTACTCTTCATCATCGAGCTTAACGTTAGTTCCAGCGTATTTGCTGTAAACTACCTTCTGTCCAGCCTTAACCTGCATTGTAACGTCCTTTGTTCCAGGACCTACAGCAATAACCTCAGCCTCCTGTGGCTTTTCCTTTGCACTGTCAGCAAGGATGATGCCTGACTTGGTCTTTTCCTCTGCCTCTAACTGCTTTAAAACAACCCGGTCTGATAACGGATTCAGTTTCATGATGAATACCTCCTTGTTTTTATCCTGATTTGTTAGCACTCATTTCGGTGGAGTGCTAACCAACTATGTATATAATAGTTTTTTGTTCCCGCATACGCAACACCCAAAATCATGTTGTTTTCTCTTATTTTCTCTATTATTCGCCTTATATCTTATATTTACTCATTTTTTCGTATTATATTTAAATTTATGTTATAATGTCAAAAAATGAAAGGAGCTTTTTCAAATGCTAAAAGAAGGAATTACCGGGGAGGCAGAAACTATTGTTTCTGAAGATAATACAGCGATAAAGATGGGAAGCGGAACCCTTCCTGTTTTTGCTACACCAGCCATGGTTGCCACAGTCGAAAAGGCAGCCTGGTCATCAGTTGCAGGTGAGCTCGAGGAGGGACAGTCAACTGTCGGAACTGCAATGTCACTTTCACACGAATCAGCTACTCCTGTCGGTCTTAAGATCACTGCGAAGACTACACTTACTGCTATAGACAGAAGAAAGCTTACTTTTTCCTGGGAGGCTTACGACGAGGCGGGCATAATCGGCCGCGGAACTCACGAGCGTTTTATAGTTGATAACGAGAAATTCGTCTCCAAAGCAGAAAGGAAGAAATCATGAAGCTTGCACTAGCTCAGATGCAGATGGATATAGACAGGAAGGTTAATGAAAAGAAGGCCATTGCCTTAGCTCACCAGGCCGCCACAGCCGGTGCTGATCTACTGCTCTATCCCGAGCTTACTCTTACTCCGTTCTTTCCTCAGTATCCGTCTAGAATGCTTGAGGGAATGGGCATCTCACCTGCTGCCTTTTCTATAGAAAAAAATGCAGATATCATCTCAGGTTTCGCAGAAGCCGCCAAAGAGAATAATATCTACCTCTGCCCGAATTTCTATATAAAGGAGGACGAGGGAAAGTTCTTCGACAGATCCTATTTTTTCGAGAAGACAGGAAGACTCGTAGGAACCAGTGATATGCACCACCTCTTTACAGCTGAAAACTTCTACGAGGGAGACTACTATCATCCATCAGAGGAGCCGTTTAAGGTCTTTCCTACTCCATTCGGAAATGTTGGAGTCGTGATCTGTTTCGACAGACATGTTCCTGAATCGATAAGAGCCTGTGCTCTTGCCGGAGCTGAGATAGTCCTGATCCCTACTGCAAACCTTACGAGCGAGCCTCTCGACGTCTTCAAGGCAGAGATCGTAGCTGAAGCATATCAGAATAACGTATTCATCGCGATGGCAAACAGAGTAGGCGACGAGAACGGACTTATTTTTGCAGGAGATTCGTTGGTCGTAGATCCGAACGGAAGAGTTCTTTCAGAGGGAAGTAATACCGATGATCTGATTCTCTGCGATATCGACCCTGGAGAGGCCCTGCGTGCCAGACAGATAAGACCTTATATCGGTTTCTGCGTACCTGATAAGGGAGTTTACGATTTTGAGGCTGACGAGTCCTTTGATAAAAATGAACGCTTAGAGGGTGAAGGATACTCCCGTAGAAATGAACCGTCTATAGAAGACGTCTATATGGCAATGGCCGACTACGACGAGGGCGACCCGAAGAGAATCCAGCACTTCACAAAGGTCTACTACTACGCACATCTTATTGCCGTCGGTGAACATCTGCCGATGAAGGTCAGACAGATCACTGAAATTGCTGCGATGGTTCACGACATCGGAATCCATAAGGCAGAGAGGGATTTCCATACGACTGCCGGAAAGTATCAGGAAAGACTCGGTGCTCCCGAGGCTGTTAAGCTTCTTAGAGATATGGGCTTTTCAGATGAGATAGTAAACCGTGTCTCATACTTGGTCGGACACCATCACACCTACAATGGAATCGACGGCATTGACTACCAGATCCTTGTAGAGGCAGATTTTATCGTAAACCTCTATGAGGATGATGAAGACTTAAAGGCCCGTGAGACAGCCTTTTCAAAGATATTTAAGACTGAAACCGGAAAACGCATCTTCAGACAGATGTATCCGGAAGAATAAAGCAAGCCTCATAAAAAACAGGCATTAAAAAAGGCCCGCTATGCGGGCCTTTTTATTTATTCTGTTTCTGCTTATTACTGATTGATCCTGCTTTTCATAAAATCAACTATTTCCTCTATAGTATTATATATCTGTCTGTCAACCCAGATTACTTCCGGATAGCGCTTAAACCAGGTCAGCTGGCGCTTCGCAAAATGCCTGGAATCCTGCTTGATTTTACTGACAGCCTCTTCAAGGCTGCATTCCCCTCTGAAGTATTCGAAAAGTTCTCTGTAACCGATGGCCTTTGCTGCTGTACATTCCTTATCTCCAATCAGATCATAGATCCTTTCAGCCTCGTCTAAAAATCCAGCATCCATCATCCGGTCCACTCTTTTATCAATCCTCTCATAGAGCTTTTTTCTCTCGTCTGTCAACACGAAAAAATACAGCTCGTAAGGCGATTTTCTCCGCCTCTCTTCGGCATTATGCTCTGAGATCTTTGTCCCATGATTTTTAAAATATTCAAGTGCCCTGATAACCCGCTTTACATTCCCAGCAGGGATTGCTTCAGCACTCTCAGGATCAACTTCACGGAGCTTTTCGTGAAGAGCTTCTGTTCCATTTTTATCCGCAAATTCCTTAAGCTCTTTCCTGTAATCTATATCCACCTGTTCATCGCCAAAGTCTATATCGTAGGCGAGTGCCTGTATGTAAAAACCGGTACCTCCGCAGAGAACCGGTATTTTTTCATCAGCGTATATCTGCTCCATAGCCTCGTGCGCCATAGAGACAAATTCTGTCACATCATAGTTCTGATCCGGGTTTAAGATATCGATGCCAAAGTGCCTTATCCCCTGCATCTCCTCTGGCGTGATCTTTGCGGTTCCAACGTCCATTCCGCGGTAGACCTGCATAGAGTCAGCCGAAATGACTTCTCCGTTTATTTTTTTAGAAAGCTCTACAGCGCACTCGGACTTTCCGACTGCGGTAGGACCTGCGATAATAACCAGCTTATTCATGATTTTCCTGCGCTCTCTCCTGCCACATGACCTGATGAAAATGCCCACTGCAGATTGTAGCCGCCGCAGAGGCCATCGACATCTGCCTCTTCTCCACAGACATATAGCCCCGGAATTTTCTTAAGTGAGAGGTCATCGTTTAACTCATCAAAGACGACTCCACCCGAAGTAGTCTGAGCATACTCAAATCCTCTGTTTCCGCTGACTTCAAAAACAAGTTCATTTATAGTCCTGTCTGCAAAGTCTGAAAAGGTGTCAATGTCCACATCTCCTATGGTTTCTGCCTCAGGTAGTATCATGTCCGTGAGTGCCTCTGAAAGCTTGTCTGGAAAAAGTCCCATAAGAAGATACCATGCAGGATCATCAGCCGAAAGATTTTCTGATGCCTCAGTAATGCAGTCACCTATCAGGGTTTTCACTGCGCTGATCGGGTAATCAGGAAAAAAGTCAAGCTTCACACTCACATCTTTCTTCTGATCCAAGGCTCTTACTGCCTCAGAAGAAATCTGAAATACAGGAATGCCTGAAATGCCATACTCTGTGATCTGAAGATTCCCTGTATCGCTTGATACCTCCCTGTTGTCTGCTATTAGAGATACCTTTGCTAAGGTTCTTACGCCTGCTGCCTTTTTTAGAGGATTATACTTTAATACCAGGGGTACTAAAGCCGGAAGCGGCTTTTTTATTCTGACTCCTGACCTTTTAAGTATGTAGAAGCCTTCGCCTGTACTTCCAGACTTCGGAGCAGCATAGCCGCCACAGGCCAGGATTACTTTTCTGGCTCTGTAAGCGTAGCCGCCTACCATGACTTCAAAGCAGTCGTCTTTTTTAATTACATCTGTAACTTCTTTACCACCTTTTAAGTGAACACCAAGACTTTTAGCATGTGAGATTAACGCACGGTTTACACAGAGAGCTGACATGCTTCTCGGGTAACACCAGCCATCCTTATACTCTATTCCCATCCCAAGGGAACACATGAAGTCAAGGACTTTTGACTGGTCGAAGCGGTTAATTATATCCAATGCCCGGTCTAAATCGTCAGAGTGATAGCAGTCCTTTTCAACTCTTAAGTTCGTAAAGTTACACCGGCCATTTCCGGTAGACAGGAGTTTTTTGGCAAACTGGGTATTTTTTTCAAGAACAGTTACCTCTGCTCCGGCCTCTCTTGCAGCCATTGCAGCAAACAGTCCGCTTGCGCCCGAGCCGATTACTATCACATCTTCCATAGAATTTTCCTCTTTTACTTGAGCAGGTGCATCTTTTCTGCAAGCCTTATAAGCCTGTCACCGTGTGGAACCCTGTTAAGCTCCTCTCTGGTGATTCCGCCGAGCAGAAGCATTACGACAAAGTAAACTACCATAGCCACAAGGATTGCGATAATAGTAGCGATTGCGTTTGAGCGAAGTGCCACTACAACCATCTTATACACTATGAAGGTGGCAATTCCCATTATGGCAGAACCAATCAGCGGCAGAATAAAGGTCTTTCTTACGTCCTGTTTTGTCCCTGAATACTTCTTTACTGCAAGGCCGTTTAAAAGGCACATCATAAATGCGTAAAAAGCATTTGCAAGGATTACTGCATAGATTCCTGCCCTGAAGAACTGCATTGCTGCGAGAAGGAAGCCCGCCTGAAGTACAAGTGAAATGGCGGCATTTTTTACAGGAATCCTGAGTCTGTCAATTCCCTGAAGAAGTCCGTTGCTTAAGGTCGAAAGCGAATAAAACAGCACTGAGATGGCTCCTACCATAAGCATATATCCGGATGTCGGATCCGTATCTGAGAAAAGGAGCATCTGAATCGGCTGTGCCAGGACAAAAATACCGACAGTGCATGGGAAGGCTATAACCATGATAAATCTGGTCGCGGAATGGATTCTGCTTCTGACTAAGTCCATATCTCCGCCCTTGAAAGCTGTCGTAAGAGCTGGAACAGATGATGAAGCCATAGCTGAGGCTATCGATATCGGGACATTTATTATGACCCTGTACTGCCCAGAATAGACACCCCACCACACATCTATAGTGTGCTGCTTGTAGCCCTGGAAAAGTGCAAAATTCTTAAATATAGACTGATCGATTATTGAACTTACATTGTAGAGAGTAGTAGAAAGGAGCACCGGAATTATCGTCGCAAAAAGCAGCCACATGATACTTCCATACCCTTCGAAGTGTCTGGTATGGTCACGGCGCATTTTTTTGCGGAAACGCTTTCTGTATATCGAAATGAGAAATATAAGAAAGGCAAGCGAAGCAGCAGATCCAAGTGCAGTTCCAAGAGTTCCTCCTGCAGCGCCCCAGGCTGCTGCGTATTCATTTGGATCTCCCAAAACTGTTCCTACTTTTCTACCATAGTCGAACAGGAAGTAAGCTGCAACTATTGAGATGATCGCGTTTACAATCTGCTCAGCTATCTGTGAAAGTGCCGTAGGCATCATGCTGTTGAGTCCCTGGAAAAATCCACGGAGTACTCCTGCTATAGCTACAAGAAAAATAACCGGAGCCAGCACTTTTAAGGCAATCGTCGCCAGAGGGGTAGCCAGAAGCTTCGATGTGAAGAAATCAGCTCCGAACCAGACTACGAGCGAAAAGGTACCACCGCTTAATGTAGCAAAAATAAGGGCACCTTTTAAAACCTTCCAGGCATTTTTGGCCTGACCCTGTGCCATACGCGTGGCCACCAGCTTTGATACAGCAAGAGGCAGGCTGTATGATGAAATCAGAAGAATAAGATTGTAGATCTCATAGGCTGTACCATAGTAGTTATTTCCCTCTTTTCCAATTATTGCGGTAAGAGGAAGCCTATATACAAGTCCTATGACTCTGCTGATGATAGATGCAATAGCTAAAAGCGAACCCTGCATCAGAAAATTTACGTCACTTTTTTTTGCACGACTCATCGTGATTAATCCCTTCCGATTCCAAGGTGATCAAGTATCTCGTCCTGAAGCTTTTCCATCTCTTCTCTCTCTTTATCCTCGACATGGTCGTAGCCCATCAGATGAAGCATACTGTGAGCAATAAGAAATGCATACTCTCTTCTTACTGAATGCCCATACTCCTCAGCCTGAGAAAGAACCTTTGGAATACATAGGACTATATCTCCCAGAACTATCTCTCCAGTATCCGGATCGACTGAGTCCTCATCATCTTCGATAAAAGAAAAATCTCCTGGAGCAGGGTATTCGAGCATAGGAAAAGACAGCACGTCCGTAGGTCTGTCTACTCCGCGGAACTGCTGGTTTTCTACATGGATTTCCTCCTCTGATACAAGAGAGAGAGAGACCTGCACAGGAAGCGGGAAGTGAAGCAGATTTAATGACTCATTTACTACGTCCTCCGCAGTCTTTTTATAATCGAAATTAAGCCCGTCTGTAACCAGGTCATCTATTAATAGTGTCATTGCAACTCCTTAACTAGGACATCCCTTATTTTTAAAAACTGGTTCATAGAAATAGGCGACGCATCATAAAACCCTTTTGTAGACAGATCATTTAAGCAGGAATATATAAGCATCTGCCTGTTCCATCCGCTCTCCATCTTATCTGACTGCTTCGATATGGCGTCAATCCTTCTCATAACCGCATCAGCCATATGAACTATCGCTGACTCTCTTGTAGTAGGCTTTCTGATAAGTCCCTGATATTCATAGAGAATATTTATCAGCTGGTCAGGAAAGCCATGCTCTCCTGCGATATCTAAAGCATACTCTATCTCGTTATCTCCTCTTAAAAGCCCGACTCTGTAGTAGAGTCCGCCCGCAGCTGCAAGAGCTGCATCAGCTCCTATCGCCTGAGCTGCCTTTAATGAAACGACTGAGAGCCTTCTGGCTCTTTCATACTCATCACCTGAAAAGAGCTTTATCTCATTTATAAGCGAATAGTCATCATCAAGTATCGTCTCATACCTGTATCTCTTCTCAGCGTGAAGCCTACGGTAAAGCAAAGGCAGAATAAAGACAGCCGCCGCTGCTGTTATTATAGACAGGCCAATCGAAAAATACAAATAATTTTTTGTAATTTTTAAACTGATAAAGTATTTGACCGAAAGTGGAAGAGCTGCATAGACACAGGCAACTGCTGCAAAAAGCAGGGCTTTTTCTTTTTTCTCAGCCTTTATTATCACATCTGAAAGAGCTGCAGCGATAATCGCCTCACAGAAAAACAGGGCATAGATGCCTCCATTGTATCCGTGTGGAAAAGCAAGGGATACCGCTGAAAGCATAGCTGATATAACGGCTATCTCTCCATTTCCGGAGGCTGCACAGAGAAATGCAGCGATTCCAACCGGTACAAGCGAACCAGGAATCACAAATGACAGCACGGTTATCAACGCATTTGCAATTATATAGATAATCACAAATGACAGATAATCTGTATCCTGATACCAGAGCTGTCCAGTCTTTCTCTTATGGATAAGCAGCAGAATCGTGCAGAGGCAGATAGGCACGATAAGGATCGTCTCACAGATAAATCCTCCTGTTGCAAGAGATGCAAAATAGGCATTTACTGCCATAAAGAATACTGTCGCTGCTGCAAACAGAAGAAGAGAGGCCACCCTCTTCGGGTAGATTCTCTCCTCACTTGTATATATCTTTTTAAGGCCTGCGTCTTCTGTCTTTTTTGTATTTTCCTTCTGACTGTTTTTTCTCATAATCCTCGTAGGCCTTTACTATTTTTTGAACAAGCGGATGACGGACAACGTCATTTCCGCTGAGACGTACTACTCCTATCTCATCGACATTCCTAAGGACCTTAAGTGCTACATCGAGACCGCTCTTTGTACCTGGCGCCAAATCCTTCTGAGTCGCATCACCAGTGATTACTGCCTTACTTCCAAATCCTATTCTGGTAAGAAACATCTTCATCTGAGCAGGTGTAGTATTCTGCGCCTCATCTAAGATGATGAACGCATTGTCAAGTGTACGGCCTCTCATATATGCAAGCGGCGCAACCTCTATCGAGCCCTTCTCCATATTCCGCTGGAAAGTCTCAGCTCCCATTATCTGATACAGTGCATCATAAAGAGGACGCAGATACGGGTCGATCTTTGACTGGAGGTCTCCCGGCAGAAAGCCCAGTTTCTCACCGGCCTCTATAGCTGGTCTTGTGAGGATTATCCTCTCAACCTCCTCATGCATAAAGGCTGTTATGCCAATAGCCATGGCGAGATACGTCTTTCCTGTACCAGCTGGTCCTACGCCGAAGGTTATCATTCTCTTTCTTATCGTATCGACATATTCTTTCTGTCCCAATGTCTTTGGCTTTACAGGCTTTCCCGAAACTGTATGACAGATTATGTCACTGTCAAGTTCTACTAAGGGATGCTCGGCCTGGGTATTTTTTAAAGAAAGAGCATAGTGTACGTCACCGTCTGTAATATCATGTCCCCTTTTCGACAGCTCATAGAGCTCATTAAAAACCTTTTCGGCTCTCTTCAGATTATTCTCTTCACCTGAAAGCTTAAGCTGATCTCCGCGGAGGATAAAATCCACTCCGAGGTTATCCTCTAAAATCTTTACATGGGAATCAAATTCACCAAAGATATTTAACAGATCCTTCTCCGGGATCTCGATATTTACATCTGCCAATACTTAAATCCTTTCTTATTCGGGATAGTAAGAAAAACTCATATGGTAAGTCTTGCTCTTGAGTCCATGTCTGTCATAGGCCACAACTGAGAGCACATGATATCCCTTTGGCACGGTAATAGCCTTTGTATATTTCTTCGACTTCTGATCAGGTTTCTGATTCTTCCACGAATAATAGATAGTACAGTCCGAATCTGCCGTAATCTTAACTTTTGTCTTCTTGGTAAAATCACCGCCGTTCGGAGATACCGTCGGCTCATTTGGAGCCTTGTACTCGATATTAAAGGTTTCCGAAGCCACCTCTCCAAACTTTCCGTTTGAATTTCGGCATACAACGCGTACCTTTGTCTTACCTTCTGTCAGATAGATATAGTTCCCATCATAGAGGTGACCGTTCACACCGTTCGGAGCCTTGCCATCTGTGGTATAGAATATCTGCCAGTCATCTTCAGCATCCTCAGGCAGGGAGAGTGTTAACATCACATCATCGTTATAGTCGCCGCCCTCCTGTGAAAAGACAGGTGGCTTTATCAGATAATCCTTGAAAATCGCCTTTACATCATCAGTAGTCGCATACGAATAGATTTTTTCCATCTTATTATATGCACCCTGACTCTCATAGAGCTTTAAAATAAGCTGGAATGACCTCTCATAGCTTCCGTCAGCCTTAACTGCCCGAAGCAGAAACTGCTCTGCCATCGCAGGACGCTTAAGCTTTATATAATCATCGCCGATTTCACAGAGAACCTTCACATCTGTCTCATCAGTCTCAAGTGCTTTCAGATAATGTGAGACCGCAGTCTCATAGTCCTTCTCCACATCGGCCTGTCTGGCCTTGGCATACTGATAAGAAAATGACCTGGTATACCTGTAGTAAACAAAGCCCATCAGGGCAGCCAAAACCGCCAGTATAATTATAAACTTAAGATGCTTTGGTTTCTTCAGATGCTTTGATTTTTTCATAGGCGTTTCGCTGCTTCCACACAATTCTTCATAAGCATCGCAATTGTCATCGGTCCGACTCCACCAGGTACAGGTGTTATATATCCTGCCTTCTGTGAGGCTGACTCAAAATCCACATCCCCGCATAGCTTTCCATTCTCGTCTCTATCCATTCCTACATCAATAACTGTCGCACCCTCTTTTATATCGTCTGCCTTGAAAAATTCAGGCTTTCCGATAGCTGCGACAAGTATATCAGCGTTGGAAGTAAAGCTTCTCAGATTCTTAGTGTGAGAATGGCAGACTGTAACTGTTCCACTCTCACGCAAAAGCAGCATAGCCATAGGCTTTCCTACGATGTTGCTTCTTCCGACTATGCAGCAGTTCTTTCCATCGATGGAAACTCCGCTTCTTTTGATAAGCTCTATGATACCGGCAGGAGTACATGACTTGAAACCAGGGAGTCCGATTGAAAGTCTTCCAACTGAAATCGGTGAAAATCCATCGACATCCTTATCAGGATCTATAGCATTAATAACTCTGTCCTCATCTATCTGAGGAGGCAGTGGAAGCTGTACGAGAATTCCATGAACGGACTCATCCGCGTTGAGCTCGTTTATTTTTTTAAGGAGCTCATCCTCCTCAGTATCTGCAGGCAATTCGATTGATACTGACTTTATTCCAGTGTACTCACATGCACGGATTTTATTTCTTACGTACACATGGCTGGCCGGATCATCACCGACTAATACTACTGCAAGGCATGGCTCAATTCCTCTCTCCTTAAGAGAAGCCACCTCCTGCTTTACCTCATCCTTTATATCCTGCGATATCTTCTTTCCATCGATAATTTCAGCTGACATATGTCTCCTTTATTGCTATCAGAAAAGTCCGGTTATTTTGCCATCATCAGTTACATCGATATTCTCAGCGGCCGGGTGCAGTGGAAGTCCTGGCATAGTCATGATATTACCAAGGACTGCAACTACAAAGCCTGCTCCTGCTGACGGATAAACCTCACGGACATTGACAGTAAAGCCTGTTGGACGTCCAAGCTTCTTGGCATCATCTGAAAGTGAATACTGTGTCTTTGCCATGCAGACTGGAAGGTTATCCATCCCAAGGCTCTTGAGCTTATCGAGGCTCTTCTTTGCCCCTGCTGTGTATGTAACACCATCTGCTCCGTAGATTTCCTTTGCCACCGTCTCGATCTTCTTCTCGAGCGGCATGTCATCAGGATAGAGCACATGGAAATCACTTTTCTTGTTATCTAAGGTCTCGAGTACCTTATCGGCAAGAGCAAGTCCGCCCTCTCCGCCCTTTGCGAAAACTTCTGAAAGCGCAAACTCACAGCCTCTCTGCTCGCAGAAATCCTTTACGAATGAAACCTCTGCGTCTGTATCTGTGTCAAACGAATTTAAGGTTACAACAATTGGTACTCCGAATTTCTGGAGGTTTTCGATATGCTTCTCGAGGTTTACGATTCCCTTCTTTAAGGCATCGAGATTCTCTTCTTTAAGATTATCCTTCGGTACTCCGCCATTATACTTTAATGCACGGACTGTAGCAACCAGGACGCAGGCGTCAGGACGAAGTCCGGCCTTTCTGCACTTGATATCGAAGAACTTCTCAGCTCCAAGGTCTGCACCGAAGCCTGCCTCTGTAACTGCGATGTCGCCAAGCTTAAGTGCTGCCCTTGTAGCACGGACTGAGTTGCATCCGTGAGCGATATTTGCGAACGGTCCGCCGTGTACGATTGCGAGGTTGTGCTCTAAGGTCTGGATTATATTTGGCTTTAATGCATCTACTAGGAGAGCTGCCATAGCGCCAGTTGCCTTTAAGTCCTCAGCTGTGACCGGATCACCGTCGAAGTTGTAAGCTACGATAATTTTCTTAAGGCGCTCCTTAAGGTCGTGAAGATTATTTGCAAGGCAGAAGACTGCCATAACCTCACTTGCAACAGAAATTACGAAATGGTCCTCACGAGGCATTCCGTCGGCCTTTTTTCCAAGTCCAATAACGATATTCCTGAGGACACGATCGTTCATATCCATGCAGCGCTTCCAGACTACGCTTCTAGGATCGATGCCTAGTTTGTTGCCCTTCTGGATATGGTTGTCAAGCATGGCTGCAAGAAGGTTATTAGCACTGGTTATAGCATGGAAATCACCTGTGAAGTGGAGGTTCAACTCCTCCATAGGAACTACCTGCGCATAACCGCCGCCGGCTGCTCCACCCTTGATACCAAAGCAGGGACCAAGTGAAGGCTCACGGAGTGCAGCCACTGCCTTCTTGCCACGCTTATTTAAGGCATCTACAAGTCCTATCGTAGTTGTAGTCTTGCCCTCACCTGCCGGAGTCGGGTTGATAGCTGTCACAAGGACCAGTTTTCCATCTTTCTTTCCGGAGAGCTCTTTTAAATAATCTTCTGTAAGCTTTGCCTTGTACTTTCCGTAAAGCTCAAGTGAATCATATGGAATTCCGGCTTTCTCTGCCACTTTTTCGATTGGGAGCTTCTCTGCTTCCTGTGCGATCTCGATGTCTGACTTCATGCTTTTTCCTTTCCACTACTACTTCTTTAAAAAATAACCGCTGCCTCAGTTCCTCACGAATTCTTCAGATACTCTTCGAAATCCTGAATCGTCATTCTGACTGTCCTCGGCTTAGTTCCTATTTCTGAACCGACAACCCCTGCTTCTTCAAGCTGATCCATAATCCTTGCGGCTCGGTTGAAACCTATTTTAAAATTTCTCTGCAGCATTCCGATAGAACCCTTCTGCTTTTCGATAATCAGTCTTCCTGCATCTGCAAAATACTGGTCCCTGTCATCATCTACCTCCTCGCCATCAGATATCTGAACGGCGTCGGAGCTGTTATTTTCGATAAATTCGTTTATCTCTGCAGAATCCTCATCTGAGGCATCATTTTCTTTCTTCAAGAAAGCAACTACTCTCGATACATCCTCGTCGGGTACAAATGCTCCCTGAACACGGATTGGCTTTACCATGCCCTGCGGGAAGTAGAGCATATCGCCCTTTCCTAAAAGCTTCTCAGCTCCATTCATATCGAGGATGGTTCTCGAATCAACTCCGCTTGTTACTGCGAATGCTATTCGGCTAGGCATATTTGCCTTGATAAGTCCGGTAATGACATTTACCGAAGGTCTCTGTGTAGCGATAACCAGATGGATTCCACAGGCTCTTGCAAGCTGAGCCAGGCGGCAGATGGATTCCTCTACCTCTTTTGGAGACTGCATCATAAGGTCTGCAAGCTCGTCTACGATAACGACAATCTGAGGCATCTTTTTGACATTTACCTCTACACCATCCTTGTTCGTAATCTTTCCATTTTTAATCTTCGCATTATATCCCTTGATGTCTCTGACTCCGGTCTCCGCGAAGAGCTTGTACCTGTCGTCCATCTCGTGGACAGCCCAGTTCAAGGCGCCTGCTGCCTTCTTAGGGTCTGTAACTACAGGGATAAGAAGATGCGGGATTCCATTATATACAGAAAGCTCGACGACCTTCGGGTCTATCATGATAAACTTTACTTCAGTCGGCTCTGCCCTGTAAAGTATGCTCATGATTATCGTATTGATACAGACTGACTTACCTGAACCGGTAGCTCCGGCGATAAGCAGATGAGGCATCTTTGCGATATCTGAGATAATAACATTGCCAGCGATATCTCTTCCGGCTGCAAAGGCGATCTTTGATCTGGCTTCTTTAAACTCTTTTGACTCTACCATTTCCCTGAATGGCACTGTAAGGATGTTCTTGTTTGGAACCTCGATTCCGACCGCGCTCTTTCCAGGAATAGGCGCTTCAATTCTTATATCCCTTGCTGCAAGATTAAGCTTGATATCGTCTGCTAAGTTTACAATCTTTGAGACCTTAACTCCAAGCTTCGGGTGAAGCTCATATCTGGTGACTGCCGGACCGCAGGTCACATCTGTGACAGTTACGTCTACACCAAAATTCTTAAGAGTCACTTCAAGCTTTTCAGCCGTCTGCTGCAGATAGTCTGCAGAGTCTGCACCGCCCTTCTGCTTTAATTCGGTAAGAAGTGAGGCAGGCGGAAGCTGATACGGCTTCGGCGGCCTTACAGGTGGCTTTGCTTGGGCTGCTTTATCTGTAGTAACATGCTCTATATCTCCATTACCGGCCTTTACTATTTCCACGTCCGGTTCATCAGATGTATCAGACGCAGATACACCAGGTGCATCCTGTGATGCTGTATCAGGCTGATCCTGGGCAGTGATTTCTGTCATGTCACCCGAGGAGGTAACAGGATTATCCGAATTCAGCTCCTCCTGATGAACCTCAGCCGCAGGCGGCTCTTCTGGCTTTTCCTCTGCAAAGGCACCCATATGGATCTGTGTCTTTACATCCTTACCACTGTAGAGGTCGACTGCTTCTACTACCTTAGGCTCAGGTGTCTCATTCTTCTTCTCCTGTGCCGATTTCTTTACGGCCTCAAGGTCGTCATCTGTGACCTCCCTCAGGCCCTCTTTTCTGTCAGCCGATTTTTTTGCTCCATCTCCAGCCTTTACAGGAGAGATATTTATTCCTGAAACCTTATGAGATGCTCTCTTAAGCTCTGTCTCGCCCTTCTCTCTTTCAGGCACTCTTTTAACGCGTGTCGACCTGTTCTTCGGTGCCTCGCGGTAGTCCTCCTTCTTTTTATCTATGAATCTGCTTAAAAATCCCTTCTCTGTCACCAGCACAAGGCAGATGATCATGAAAATAAAGAAGAGGATTACAGTAAGCACTGTCCCGAAGCCCTTTGCAAACGGGGTTGCGATAAGAGTTCCAAGGAAACCTCCTCCGCTTTTTTCCTGACTGCACCTCAGGTAGGCCTCGGCAGGTGACGGTTGATTTTTCCCGAAAAGCACTGCCGCAATAATACCATCCAAAAAGACGATAAAGAAAAATGCAGCAATAAGCTTCACCCTTGCGATGACATTACCTTTGTTTGAGACTGCAAAAAAAATAGAAACTAAAAGTCCTATCGGAAGCACATAGTTGATACTGCCAAAAAGTCCGAAAAAGAAACTTCCAATAGCTCCGCCGACAGGTCCTCCTAGTCCTAAATTACTCAAAAAAAGCAGGATGCAGACAGCCAAGGACAGCCACAGATAGAGATCTCTCTTCGCATCCGTTTCAGGAGTTTTCACCTGTCTCTTTTTTGCAGCTTTTTTCCTTTTTGTGTCTGACATGCCTGCTCTATTTTCCTTAACCTTCCTGCTCAAGCCAGCCGCAGAGATAGTTATAAAGGCCCTCATACTTGAACTTTGAGGCGTTCCATGAGTAGTCCTTATTCATATCGCGCTCTGCAATTTTATTCCAATCTGCCTTCTTCGTAAAGTAGATGTATTTGGAATAGTTTACGATGTTTAACAGCTCATCGCCGTTGTAATTCTTGAATGAGAATCCGTCGCCCGTCTTCTCGTATTCGTTGTAAGGCTGAACCGTATCCTTAAGACCACCTGTCTCACGAACGATAGGGATGGTTCCATATCTGAATGAGATCAGCTGTGTAAGTCCGCAAGGCTCAAACCTCGACGGCATAAGGAATGCGTCACAGGCTGCGTAGAGCTTTCTTGCGAGATCCTCTGAGTAGCAGATATTTGCTGAAATCCTGTCCGGATACTTCCATGCGTAGTGACGGAACATATTCTCATAGCGGTTCTCACCTGTACCACAGACTACGAACTGGGTATTCTCATCTGCGATTCCGTCCATACAGTAGTTGATCAGATCAAGACCTTTCTGATCTGTAAGTCTTGAGACAAGACCTATCATGTACTTCTTACCGTCTACTGTAAGGCCGAGCTCCTCCTGGAGCTTCTCCTTGTTGACCTTCTTATTGCGGCGGAAGCTTGTGACATCATACTGCTTGAAGATTGACATATCAGTTGACGGATCATAGGTGATCGTATCGATGCCATTTACGATACCCTGCATATCGAAATGTCTCGATGAGAGAAGACCATCGAGTCCCTCTCCATAGTACGGAGTCTGAATCTCCTCGCAGTATGTCGGAGAAACAGTCGTGATATAGTCAGCATATACTATGCCGCCCTTAAGCATATTTCCGGCCTTGTTGAATTCGAGCTTATCCGGTGTGAAAAGCTCAGGAGGGAAGCCGGAGATTCCTTCCATGGTCTCAACGTCCCATACACCCTGGAACTTAAGGTTATGGATAGTCATGATGGACTTGATACCATGGTAGAACGGGTTCGCCTGGAATTCATTCTTCAGGTAAACAGGTATGAAGCCTGTCTGCCAGTCGTGGCAGTGGATCAGGTCCGGCTTAAAATCAATTACCGGGAGCATCGAGAGGACAGCCTTGTCAAAAAAGGTAAATTTCTCGATATCATACCTGGTGTCTCCATAAGGATAAAAGCACTCAAAATACTCGAGGTTATCGATGAAGTAGTAATGTACTCCCATGTACTCGTACTCCATGACACCCACGTACTTCACTCCCATATCAGGTCCTCCGCCCATCTGGAAGCTCGTAACGAACTGGAAATTGTCCCGAAACTGCGGCGGAATGCAGGTATAATCAGGTATAACAACCCTGACATCCCACTGACTCTTGTCGAACTCCTTCGGAAGTGCAGCAACTACGTCTGCGAGTCCCCCGGTCTTCACAAATGGAAAACATTCGCTCGCCGCATAAAGTATCTTCTTCATAACCTTTATCCTCCTGTACTCAATGGACTTTAGTCTTCTTCATTCCAGTTATGATATACCTCCTGGACATCGTCATCATCATCGAGCCAGTCAAGTATTCTCTGAATGTTCGTCTTGTCCTCTTCGCTGTCGAGAGTAACATATGTCTGAGGGATCATGGTCACTTCAGCGTCTGCCATAGGAATATTCTCAGCCTCAAGCTTTTCTCTGACTGTCGAGAAATCCTCAGGAGCTGTAAGGATCACGTAGCTGTCATCCTCTTCCTGGAAATCATCTGCGCCAGCGTCAAGTGCTGTCATCATCAGAGTATCAGCATCGAGCTCACACTGTTCCTTATCAACGATGATCTGTCCCTTTTCATCGAACATATAAGACACACACCCCTGTGTGCCGATATTACCGTGACCCTTTGAGAAAGCATTTCTGACATTTGCGGCTGTACGGTTTTTATTATCCGTAAGAGCCTTTACGATGATAGCTGTACCGCTTGGACCATAACCCTCGTAAGTAACTGTCTCGTAGTTAACGCTGTTTGCGTCACCTGCTGCCTTCTTGATACCACGGTCAATGGTATCGTTTGGCATGTTTGCAGCCTTTGCCTTCGCAATGACATCACGAAGCTTGCTGTTATTTGCCGGATCAGGACCTCCCTCCTTAACTGCTACGGCGAGCTCACGACCTATGATCGTGAATACTTTTCCCTTAGCAGCATCATTTTTCTCTTTCTTATGCTTGATGTTAGCAAATTTTGAATGTCCTGACATTTGTAAAATTTCCTTTCTTAAAAAATTATCAGTAGTATTTTATCATTTTCACTGAATTCTTTCAACCTTCACCTTTGTAATAACCCTGTCTTTAATCGACAGTACGGTGAATTTGTAGCCGAACGCATTCACGTAAAAATTAACGCCATCCTCCGGCACATTCCCATGAAGATACATAAGGAGTCCGTTAAGCGTCTCAATCTCCGACTCCACATCTGATAAGTCTATATCAAGTCTCTCGGATACATCCTCAAGAGGTGTCTTTCCGCTCATGATAAATACACCCGGTGCTTTTTCTATGATAAGCCTTTCGTCCTCATCGTGCTCATCCTGGATATTTCCGACTATCTCCTCGATGATATCCTCCATTGTGATAAGCCCCGATGTCTGACCGTACTCGTCAACAACGATCATCAGATGAAGCTTCTGAAACTGCATCTGTGTAAAAAGTGTATTTATCGAATGGGTCTCAGGTATGAACTGCGGTTTTCTGATAAGACCATCTATATCGCGGATCTTCTTCTGGTACTCATCCGGCATCAGCGAAAAATGAAGGAGCTCCTTCATGTGAATCGTCCCGATGATATTATCGAGATCCTTTATATATACAGGAAACCTGGAAAAATGGCTCTTGTCGAAGATATCGATTGCCTCCCTCAAGGTGCAGTCACCATCTAAGGCCTCGATATCTGCCCTGTGAGTCATTATATCCTTTGCGTCCTTATCGTCAAAAGCAAAGATATTCTCGATCATCGCAGCCTCTGATGCCCTCAGGTGTCCCTGCTCATGGCTCTCGTTGACCATCGAGATAATATCCTGTTCAGTCACATTCGGATCAAGGTTATGCAGTGTTTTTTTCTTTTTATTTTTTGAAAAAATACCCATTATATCACCTGAAGAACTTCTTCTTCTCTACCATCTCATTATCCTTATAGTAGAGTCTTGGAACCCTTATCCCCAGGTCACAGACGAGCTCATAGTTAAATCTTCCTGAAATATCTCCGAGCTCTTCTATCGTAATCTCCTCGTCTCCGTCTTTTCCTATAAGTGTTACTTCATCCATAAGTGAGACGCCATCTACATCACTTACATCGACCATCATCTGGTCCATGCAGATTCTACCCACGATAGGACATCTCTTTCCTCGGATTATCACGTCGGCCTTATTTGAAAGTGACCTCGGATAACCATCAGCGTATCCGACAGGTAATGTGGCTATGACTCTGTCTTTATCCGTTACGTATGTGCCGCCATAGCTTATCGAAGTGCCTGCAGGAACTTTCTTTAAGTGAACTATATGTGAGACCAGGGTAAGCGCTCTGTGAATCGGGAAGCTATGGTCGACCTCATCTGAAGGCCACATGCCATACATCGTAACACCGAGACGGACAGCGTCGAGCTTGTCCCTATTGTACTCCATTGCCGCAGCTGAATTGCAGCAGTGACGGATCTTAAAGTCAATCCCTCTGTCATGAAGCATAGATATCATCTGAAGGAACTTATCATACTGCCTGTCGGTATAATCTTTATTCTCTTCATCTGCTCTCGCAAAATGTGTAAAAATACCCTCAGGTATGAGCTCCTCATGCTCTTTAAAAAGTGAGGCGATCTCGTCTGCACTCTCCTCGTTTACCTGATAGCCGATTCGTCCCATTCCTGTATCAACGCCGATATGACAGTAGACCTTTGTACCAATCTTTTTTGCATAATCAGCATAGTCGACAGCCATTTTTTTGTTAAAAATAACCGGACGCACACCTTCGCGGATTATCCTGTCATATGAATGGGTGAAGGTAAAGCCAAGTATAAGTATAGGCTTCTTTATTCCTGCCTCTAAAAGTTCGTAAGCTTCTTCCGCAGTAGCTGCAGCAAAGCCATAGATATCGTCATTCTTCTCTAAGTCCTTTGCTATTGGAACAGCTCCGAAGCCATAGCCGTCTGCTTTCATTACAGCAAAGATCTTCTGATCCGGACATCTCTTTTTTACTTCGTGAATATTTTTCTCAATGGCGTTAAGGTCAATCTTTGCACATATCCTGTAAAAATCCATACTTTTCTATCCTTCTATTCTTAAAAGTGCCTCAGGCAGCGCTTCAGCGATATCGAGTGCTTTCATACCGCGGACTCCGTATTTTTCTGCTGCCACATCACCTGCAAGTCCATGCACATATACTCCAAGTGAAGCTGCCTCAAACCCCGGAAGCGACTGGGTTAAAAACGATCCCACAACACCTGCTAAGACATCTCCGCTTCCTGCTATAGACATTCCATTATTTCCAGTAGTATTTACAACAATCTCTCCTTCAGGTGATGAGGTAACAGTCGCCGCATCTTTTAATGCTGTCGTAACCCCATACTCATCGGAGATTTTTGCAGCAATCTCCTTCATCTGCTTTTTTATCTCTGGTACCGGAAGGCCACAGAGTCTGCTCATCTCCATCAGATGCGGAGTAATTACCACCTCATCAGACTCTGCCTTTTTCTTTAATGCTTTCTTTAACTGGTCATTTAACGCGATGACATTTATTCCATCAGCATCTATTACCACAGGTATATCCCGCGAAGATAAGACCAGATTTACAAGCCGCTTAGCCCTGTTTCCTGTACCGATGCCAGGCCCGATAAGTACTGCATCAGCCCAGGCTATGTCATCTCTTATCGAGGCATCATCTGTATCTGATGAAAAAAGGGCTTCCGGCACTGTATTCATAACAGCTGTAAAATTAGAGTTCGGACTTACGACCTTTACCATTCCAAGACCTGACCTGAGTGCTGCTAACGATGAAAGAATCGCACAGCCGGCACATTCCTTTTTTCCAGCTATAATAAGGAGCTTTCCATATGTGCCCTTATTACTGTCCGCTGTTCTCTTTGGAAGCAGCTCCTTTGCCTTCATCATTGTCATCGTTTCCAACTGACTCATGTGATCCATCACTCTCCTCTTCCTTATGGCTGCCTTCGTCTGTGGTATTTTTCTTACTCTCGTCTCCACCATATTCATTTGATTTCTTCTTGAATTTCAGCTTTTCCTCAGGCTTTTTCGATCTCCACTCTCCCTTTTCACCCTCATCGTCATTTGGCTGAACATCAGCTAAATACGAATCCTTACTCGTAAGTACAAGCTGGGTATCTGCCTTTATATCAAATAGAGCAAGCATCTCCTTACCGAAGATATCATGCATATAAGTGTAAATCTCACGGTTGTTTATCTCACGGTTCTGCTTTTTTATGATATTTGTCTTAAGCTCTACTCTGATTTTCTTTATCCAGTCGGCTATCTCCTTTATTTCAGTGGTATTAGTCCTCATCCGCTCATACGCGTACTTTGCAGTAAGAACCATCAGATAGTCATTTGCCTCTTTTAACTCCTTTGGAATTTCAAGGAGTCTGTCCTCATCGGCGGCTATTTTTTCATTGGTCTCATCTATCATGTCGCCGACATTGGCCATGTTTGTCTTCTTTACAGCAGCTGAATCCTCCATATTCTCAACGATGTTTTTCATCAGCTTTTTCTTGACGACTTTTAAGTCCTTGACCTCATTATTAAGCTTGCCCTGCTCCTTTAAGATCTCATTTACACGGACCTCAGCCTTTTTGATATCTTCAGGCTTGCCCTCTAAGGCAAAGAGTCTGTGCCACTTCTGGTCAAGTACAAGGACTGGTATCTTTGTGTGCTTTAGTGTCTCCCTCAGCTCATCTAAATCCATACTCTGGTTTTCCATACATTCACCTCCCGGTCATATTGTATGAAAGCTGCATAAGTGATTCTGACAAATGTACATTTTCAACTACAACGTCCTTTGGCAGCTCAAGGTCCACATGTGCAAAGTTCCAAAAGGCGTGAACTCCAAGGTCTGCAAGCTTCTGAGCCACCGGCATCGCTGCATCCTTTGGCAGAGTAAGTACAGCAATATCAACCCGATGAGTCTTGTTGAAGTCCTCAAACTCATCAATCATCATGATTGGTATTCCGCTGACTATCTGTCCTTTTTTCTTCTTATCTACATCGAAAAGTCCGATCATTTTAAAGGGGAGCTTTTCGAATTTCACATAGTTAGCTATGGCCTGTCCGAGATTACCGACTCCAAACAGAGCGACATTGTGAATTTCTGTAAGACCTAAGATTCTTCCAATCTCGTCGTATAAAAATCTAACATTATATCCATAGCCCTGCTGCCCGAATCCACCGAAATTATTGAGATCCTGCCTGATCTGAGATGCCGTGACCTTCATCATTTTGCTGAGCTCATTTGATGAAATTCTCTCGACGCCGTTCTCTAAAAGCTCGCCTAAATACCGGTAGTATCGTGGCATTCTTCTTATAACGGCCTTTGAAATTCCTTTATCCATCTATCGCCTCAGATAACTCTTCCCAACTATGATATAGCTTTTTTAATTCTTCTTCAAGAGCATTCAGCTGCCCGGTGAGGTCGTTGAGCTTCGCAGAATTCTTTGCGATTTCGGGGTCCTCGAACTGGCTGTTGATCTCGTCCTTTTGAGCCTCAAGCTTCTCGATTTTGTCCTCGATGCTCTTTATTTCTCTCTCCTGCTTCTGCCTTGCTCTGGCCTCTTCCTTCTGTTTTTTCCAGTCGAGAGCTGAGCCTGCCTGGGTATTTTCTGCGGTTTCCTCTATTTTCTCATCCGAGGAAAGACCGTAGTCTGTTTTTATATCATCTCTCTTCTGCAGGTAGTAATCGTAGTTTCCGAGGTACTCATGAATTCCGTCTGCCTTAAGCTCGAGGATTCTGTCTGCTGTCTGATTTACAAAGTATCTGTCATGAGATACATAAAGCACTGTGCCATCGTAGTTATTTAGGGCATGCTCAAGTATCTCCTTTGAATCCATATCAAGATGGTTTGTAGGCTCATCAAGTATCAGGAAGTTCGATCCTGAAAGCATAAGCTTTGCTAAGGAGATTCGTCCTCTCTCACCACCTGATAAATCCCTTATCTGCTTGTAGACCTCATCATCCCTGAAGAGAAAGGCTGCAAGCACATTTCTTACTCTGGTATTATTAAGCGAAGGATAGGCGTCCTGCATCTCATCAAAAAGGGTGTTGTCCTCATTGAATCCATGCTGCTCCTGATCGTAGTAGCCGATTGTTACTCCTGTGCCGATTTTTATTTTTCCTGAGTCAGCTGGAAAAATGTTGTTAATTATCTTAAGAATCGTAGACTTACCGATTCCGTTATCTCCAATCAAAGCGACTTTTTCACCGCGCTTAATCTCAAAGGATACATCCTTAAAAATCTCCCTGCCATCGAATGACTTTGTCAGATTTTCGACTGTCAGCACATCCTTTCCGCTCGTAGAAAGCGGTGAAAGTGAAAGCTTCATCGAAGTATCGATTTCCTTAGGCTTCTCGATACGGTCTATTTTTTCGAGGACCTTTTTGCGGCTCTCTGCCCGCCTTATCGACTTCTCGCGGTTGAAGCTCTGGAGCTTCTCGATTACCTTCTCCTCGTGCTCGATTTTTTTCTGCTGCTTTTCGTATTCCCTCTCACGGGTCAGAACGAAGAGATCCTTCTGCTGCATGAAGGCAGAGTAATTACCGTTGTAGTCGTGTGCCTTTTCCTCTGATAAGTCGATACAGCGAGTAACTGTCCTGTCGAGAAAATATCTGTCGTGGGCTACTATAATTACGGCTCCGCTGTAGTTTACAAGGAAATTTTCAAGCCATTCGATAGAGTGAAGGTCTAGATGGTTTATGGGCTCATCTAGAAGCAGGAGATCCGGGTTCGTCACAAGAAGCTTTGATAAAGCAACTCTTGTCTTCTGTCCTCCTGAGAGCTCTGACATCTTCTTTGAAAAATCATCCTCGGTAAAGCCAAGACCTTTAAGAGTTCCTCCGACTCTTGAGACGTAGGAATCACCGTCCATCAGCATATACGCGTGGCTTTGCTTCTGGTATGAATCCATAAGCTTTGTCAGTTCATCGCCACTTACAGTCTTCATATCAGACTCCATTTTTCTTAAGCTTTCCTCCATGGCAAGGATATCCTCCCTTGCATGGTAGACGTACTCATAAATGGTGCCCGGATAATCCGCATCCTGGTACTGAGCCAGATAGCCATATGTAGAGTCTTTAGCAAAAACAACGCTTCCCGAGTCAGCGGGCTCCTCGCCCACTATGACTTTAAGAAGCGTTGACTTGCCGCAGCCATTGTTCCCGACAATGGCCACGTGCTCATGTTCTCTTATCTGAAATGAAAGTCCTTTGAAAACGACCTTATCTCCAAAACTTTTTGTCAGATCAGAAACACTAAGTATCATATCAATTAACCTAATTCTTTTTCAAGATTCTCTCTGATAGCAAGGATAAAGTCCTTACTGTTAAGCTTAACAGGGTCCGGAAGGGTTGTGATGAGAGCCAAGTCTCCGGTCATTTTACCAGACTCTATAGTCTCTATAGTAGCCTTCTCCAGTGCGTCTGCAAACTTTTGAAGCTCTGGGATATTATCGAGCTCTCCTCTCTTACGGAGTGCTCCTGTCCATGCAAAAATAGTTGCAACTGAGTTAGTAGATGTCTCCTCACCCTTAAGGTACTTGTAGTAATGTCTCTGGACTGTTCCGTGAGCAGCCTCGTACTCATAGTATCCGTGAGGGGATACGAGAACTGAGGTCATCATGGCAAGTGAACCGAAGGCAGATGAGAGCATATCACTCATGACATCGCCGTCATAGTTCTTGCAGGCCCAGATGAAACCGCCATGGCTCTTCATTACACGGGCTACTGCATCATCTATCAGAGTGTAGAAATAAGTGATGCCTGCTGCCTCAAACTTCTCCTTGTACTCCTTATCATATAAATCCTGGAATACATCCTTAAAGGTATGGTCGTACTGCTTGCTTATAGTATCCTTTGTAGCAAACCAGAGATCCTGCTTTTTCTCAAGAGCGAAGGTAAAGCAGCTCTTCGCGAAGCTCTCAATCGATGAGAGAAGGTTGTGCTGTCCCTGTACTACTCCCGGTCCGTCAAACTCGTGAACTAAGGCTCTCTCCTCAGTTCCGTCCGGCTTTGTGTAGACGAGCTCTACCTTTCCAGGGCCAGGAATCTTCATCTCAGTAGCGCGGTAGACATCGCCATAAGCGTGACGGGCGATAGTTATAGGCTTCTCCCAGGTCTTAACGTTAGGCTCGATGCCCTTTACGATAATCGGAGCTCTGAAAACTGTACCGTCTAAGATGGCACGGATCGTACCATTCGGGGACTTGTACATTTTTTTCAGGTTGTACTCCTTGACGCGGGCAGCGTTTGGAGTGATAGTAGCGCACTTTACAGCAACGCCGTACTTCTTTGTGGCGTTGCTTGCGTCTATTGTAACCTGGTCATCAGTCTCATCTCTGTGCTTTAAGCCGAGGTCGTAGTACTCGGTCTTTAAGTCGATGAACGGGAGAAGAAGCTCATCCTTAATCATCTTCCAGAGAATTCTTGTCATCTCATCACCGTCCATCTCGACGAGCGGTGTCTTCATAGTAATCTTTTTCATTTTGTATTCCTTGTCATCAGGTAAAAATAACCCCTGTCCTTAAGCCTTCTTTACAACGAAGTTTATTATCTTTCCAGGAACGAAGATTTCTTTAATAACATTTCCTGTAAGCTTATCAGCCACTTCCTTCTTAGCTGCTGCGAGTGCGTCGTCCTTCCTGACGTCCTTTGGAAGAGAGATGACTGCCTTGGTCTTGCCATTGATCTGAACTGGCATCTGGATATCATCTTCTTCTGTGAGCTTCTCATCCCACTCTGGCCATCTCTCCTCAAAGACTGAGGTCGTATAGCCGAGATGCTCATGCATCTCCTCTGCGAGATGTGGTGCAAACGGTGCAAGAAGGACTGTGAGGGTCTCAAGTGTCTTCTTATCGACTCCGCCCTTCTTCGCAATCTCGGTAAGAGTATTGGTATACTCCATGAAACCCGAAACCACTGTATTCAGTGAAAATGCCTCGAGACGGGTCGTGATGGTCTTTATCATCTGATTCCTGATACGGATGAGTTCCTTTGTCTCAGGTGCGTTCTTCTCGCTCTCTTCAAGGACAAGCTTGTAGACCTTCTTTAAGAATCTGTTGATTCCCTCGATTCCTCTGTCGTCCCATGCAGAATCAAGCTCTGGTGGTCCGATGAAGAGCTCGTACATACGAAGTGAATCGCAGCCGTAGTCACGGATCATATCATCAGGTGAAACGACATTTCCTAAGGATTTACTCATCTTGATTCCCTTAGGTCCAAGGATCATTCCCTGATTGAAGAGCTTCTTAAATGGCTCATCAAAATCAACGACACCTATATCGTGAAGGAACTTGGTCCAGAATCTCGCATAGAGCAGATGAAGAACTGCGTGCTCTACTCCACCGATATACATATCTACAGGAAGATACTTATCTGCCTTCTCACGGCTTACAAGCTCCTTGTCGTTATGTACGTCGACATAACGGAGGAAATACCATGATGAACCGGCCCACTGAGGCATCGTGTTTGTCTCTCTCTTTGCAGGTCCGCCGCAGCAAGGGCAGGTGGTATTTACCCAGTCTGTCATAGAAGCGAGCGGTGACTCACCTGTATCAGTCGGCTGATATGACTCTACGTCAGGAAGAACAACAGGAAGCTGATCCTCTGGTACAGGAACTGCTCCGCACTTAGGGCAGTGAATTATAGGAATTGGCTCACCCCAGTATCTCTGACGTGAGAATACCCAGTCACGAAGCTTGTAGCTTACTGTTCTCTTTCCAAGGCCTTTCTGCTGAATCAAATCAGGTGCTTCGGCCTTCAGCTTATCAGAATCCATTCCGTTCCAATCGCCGGAATTGATCATCTTGCCCTTGGCCTCTACATAAGGCTCCTTCATATCATTCATATCAGAACCATCCGGGCTTATAACAGGTATGATCTTCAGGCCGAACTTCTTTGCGAAATCCCAGTCTCTCTGATCGTGGGCAGGTACGCACATGATGGCTCCTGTTCCGTGATCTGCAAGTACATAGTCAGATACCCAGATAGGTACCTCTGCTCCGTTTAAAGGATCGATAGCATATGAGCCTGTCCATACACCTGTCTTTTCCTTATTCTGAACACGGTCGACATTTGACTTGTTGGCAGCTGCCTTACAGTATGCCTCTACCTCTTCTCTCTGCTCATCAGTGGTAAGCTCCTTTACCATCTCATGCTCAGGCGCAAGTACCATAAAAGTAGCGCCGTAGAGAGTATCAGGTCTTGTCGTAAATACTGTAATGTGCTTGGACGGATCGCTCTTTAATGGAAAATTAACCTCTGCACCGTATGAACGGCCGATCCAGTCTGTCTGCATCTTTTTTACTTTTTCAGGCCAGTCAAGGTCCTTAAGGCCATCGAGAAGTCTGTCGGCGTATGCTGTGATCTTAAGCATCCACTGACGGAGATTTTTCTTTGTAACAGGGGTTCCGCATCTCTCGCAGACACCGCCCTCTGCCTCCTCGTTTGCAAGAACTGCCTTGCAGTGAGGACACCAGTTAAGAGGCATCTCCTTCTCATAAGCGAGACCGTGCTTGAACATCTGGACAAAAATCCACTGAGTCCACTTGTAATACTTGGGATCTGTGGTATTTATCTCCATGTCCCAGTCATAGACTGCACCGATCTGCTTGACCTGTCTCTTGATATTTGCGATATTTTTCGCAGTAGAAATGGACGGATGCTGTCCTGTCTTTATAGCATAGTTTTCTGCAGGAAGTCCGAATGCATCCCATCCCATTGGATGGATGACATACTTTCCGTGCATTATCTGATATCTGCTCCATACATCTGAGATGACGTAGCCTCTCCAGTGTCCTACATGGAGTCCTGCTCCTGACGGATATGGGAACATATCCAGGCAGTAATACTTTGGCTTCTTATCGTCCTTCGGATTTACCGGCTTCTCTTCCCAGATTTTGCGCCATTTTTCCTCTACGGCGCGGTGGTTGTAAATAGTATCCATTCTGACCTCCAACAAAAGTTCACAATTAGATTAAATTTTAAGCGTATGCTTATGATTTGTCAAGAACTCCACTTTGTAATTGACAGAAAAACCGGCTTGAAATATACTATTTAACGGAAAATTAATAAGGAAAGGGATTGCAATGGAGTTTAATCCGAAAAAAATAGTTTTTGTAGGCCTGGGTCTGATCGGAGGCTCAGTAGCCAGGGCAATACATGAGAAATACCCTGATATAAAGCTGTATGCGACTGCTCACCACAAGGAGACCATTGAGGCTGCCTTTGACGACCACCTTATCGAAAATGACGAGTTACTTACAGATGAAGAGATTGCGGAGGGCGATATTATTTTTTTATGCTCTCCAGTCATCACGAATATCAATTACCTCTCAAGGATAAAGCCATATTTAAGGCATGATACTCTTATTACAGACGTGGGCTCTGTAAAAAATGACATCAGTTCCGAGATTGAAAAGCTCGGACTTTCTGATCAGTTCATCGGCGGACATCCTATGACAGGCTCTGAAAAGACTGGTTATGCTAATTCTGACGCAGCCTTTTTAGAGAATGCCTACTATCTGCTTACTTATCAAAGTGAAAAGGCAAAGGAAATCGTTCCATTTTTTAACGAATTCATTAAGTCACTTGGTTCTGTTACAATGGTCCTTAAGCCTGAGGAGCATGACATGGCAGTCGCGGCGATAAGCCATCTGCCTCATGTAATCTCAGCTTCTCTTGTAAACCTCGTAAAGCAAAGCGACAGGGACGACCTGCTTAAGACTATTGCAGCCGGAGGCTTCCGTGATATCACAAGGATTTCATCATCCTCTCCTGTGATGTGGGAGGACATCTGCTTATCAAATAGAGATGCTATCCTTAAGCTTATTGATAAATACTCAGCCATCCTTGATGATTTCAAGGAGACCATTGCAAGCGGAGATGGTGAACGGATCAGAAGTAATTTCCAGTCCGCAAAGGATTACCGCGACAGCCTTCCTGTAAGGAAATCCGGCGCTATCCCTGCAGAGTTTGTTATCTACTCAGACCTTCGCGATGAGCCTGGACAGATTGCCACAGTTGCCACGATTCTGGCAGCATCAGGAATTTCTATCAAAAATATCGGAATCATCCACAACCGTGAATTCGAAGAGGGTGTGCTGCAGATAGAGCTTTATAACGAGGAAGACTTCAACTCAGCTACAGAATTATTGAGAGGTCATGGCTATGTACTCCATATCAGAGACTAAAAGACTCCGCGGCGAGATCACTGTCCCGGGAGATAAATCCATATCACACCGAGGAATAATGCTTGGTTCCATCTCTAAAGGAGATACATATCTTCACGGCTTTTTAGAGGGCGCGGACTGCCTTTCAAGCATCTCCTGTTTTAGGAAAATGGGAATTGAAATCGAAAGGGACGGAAGCGAGGTTACCATCCACGGCAAAGGCCTTCATGGCTTAAGGAAGCCATCCGGGATCCTTTACGCCGGAAACAGCGGTACTACTACCCGTCTGATGTCAGGAATCTTAGCTGGCCAGGATTTTTCATCGACTATCACTGGTGATGATTCCCTGAGAACCCGCCCGATGAAGAGAGTTATCGTTCCTCTATCTGAAATGGGTGCCTCGATTGATTCCAAAAACGGCTGTCTTCCTATGACTATCCACGGCGGAAGCCTTCATGGAATAGACTATGTCTCGCCTGTCGCCTCTGCCCAGGTCAAATCATGTGTACTTTTCGCCGGCCTGTTTGCTGATGGAAAGACCTCTGTAAGTGAACCCGCGATCTCTAGAAACCACACAGAACTGATGCTTCGTGGCTTCGGGGCTTCAGTCTTTACAGATGAAAAAAAGCACTTTGTTCAGGTGGAGCCTGAACCAGTGCTTAAAGGGCAGGACATCACGGTGCCGGGTGACATCTCATCTGCCGCCTATTTTCTTGCAGCCGGGCTTATCTGCCAGGACGCCGATATCCTTATTAGGAATGTGAATACAAATCCTACCCGTGCCGGTATCCTTAAGGTCATAGAGCAGATGGGTGGAAAAATATCCTATCTCAGCAGGAGGACAGTCTCCGGCGAGGAGGTCGCAGACATAGAGGTCAGAAGCTCGTCTCTTCACGGAACTGAAGTTTCCGGTGATATAATCCCGACTCTTATCGACGAGCTTCCTGTAATTGCTGTTATGGCTGCCTTTGCTGATGGGCAGACTGTTATTAAGGACGCCGCTGAGCTCAAGGTCAAGGAGTCCGACCGCATTGCTGTCGTTACTGAAAACCTCTCTTCCATGGGCGCTGATATCACTGCGACTGACGATGGCTTTATAATAAACGGCGGCCGCCCGCTCCACGGCGCTCTTATCAAAACTCACATGGACCACCGCATCGCGATGAGCTTTGCTGTCGCAGGCCTTGGTGCCTCTGGCACTACCACCTTCGATGACACCGACTGCGTCGCAATCTCCTACCCGGATTTCTTCGATACGCTGTCGCAATTAACCGGAAAATCACTTAACTAAACTTCTTCGCCTGCACTGGCTTGTTTTCCGTACCATCTGAAAAAAATCGTCTTTTGGTACGGAAAACAAGTGTAAACAAGCTGTACATTTCCGTACCATAAGCCAGAAAAAGCGAAACCTGATCTGATTTCAGATTCCCAGCGCTTCTTTAGCCAGCTTATCGGCCAGTTCGTTATACTCGACGCCGGTGTGGGCGGCGACTTTATGGAAGAATATTGAGATCTTATTACTCAAATTCTGCATCTCGCCGGCGTATGCTTTTGTGAGCGGATTGTTCGTCTTCCACTGCCCGGTCGCCCACATTTCTACACCAGCATAATCGTAGTAGATATTTACGGCTTCGAAGCCCTCATCTATCGTAAAATGCGCGGCGTGAAGAGCTCCCTGCATCTCGCCGGCGACATTTCTTATGCTGGTACCGGCGGCATCATCAAAGCTTCCGTTCATTTTTTCTATGTGACCATCCGGAAAAATAAACACGCACCCAAAAGAATACTTGTTCTTCTCCTTTGAGAAGCTTCCGTCCACGTAAGCAGTGAGTCTCCCGCTGAGAGGGACATTTGAAAGTTTTTTACCAGAATTGCCTTCATTTCTTCTTTCAATATCGATACCAGAAGTGCTGTCAATACCACTCCCTGCTTGGCCTTCTGCTCCGTCACCTGGTTTGCCACCAGCCATATAGTCAAGTGCTTCCTGCTCCGTCACAAAACCCTTGAATACAGCACCTTTGAAACCTATGACCTGCTTCTTACACTCATCCCAGGATTTGAAGATTCCGGTCTTCCTGCCATTTTTTACAGCATAAAAATGCTTTTTCTCAGCCATAAGATTCCTTTCCTCCGACCATTATTACCACAAATAAAAGCTTTGTCCCCGTCTCTAAATCACGATCATCGATTTTTCAGCAAAAAGCTTACTCCGCCCCTGTTACCGTCACATCATCCAGCACAACGACAGCCGGTACTCTGGCGTTGTTGTACTGTGTCATCTCCTTTGAAAAATGCATCGACTTTACGCTGTCGTTCATAGAGCCGGAAACAGAACCGCCGGAGACGATTTTTACGTCAGCTCCGTCGTGCAGGTATCCAAGTCTTATCTCTCCAAAGATATGACCGGTTATAGAATCTACCTGAAAATCTGAAAACTCCACTACTTCTAAGTACTTTCCACTTCTCAATTCGGCCTCAGATTTAGAACCCGGTGCCACCTCGAAGTTTGAAAGAATGAAGCTGTCAGAAAGGCCTGAATATGATGAGAATTTCTGGTCGCCCCAGTTATCCTTTACCACATTGTTATCAATAAGTACCTCGTCTCTGATAAGCGCTCCCTCATCATCGAAGGTACGGTTCATGCTCGAATTCGGCAGGAATTTTCTTGAAGAAAGAGTCACCTTATCGCCTGTCACGTCAGAGGCGATTGCCTCGTCCTTCCTCCAGTCTGAGATCTTCTGGCAGACCATGGAAGCATTTATTCTGTCAGCAAAGTAATTCCAGACCTGCATGGCATCAGCTGTCGAAAGGAGAAGGGATACCTTTCCAAGAGCCGGAGTCGGCTCGGTGTGAAGCCTGTCCCTGCCATAGGATAATGTCTTTTCGATATCCTTCTTTAAAAAATCCTTATCACAGGTGCCGCTGTCGTATGAACGGTAAAGCTCGATTTCTCTCCTGTCATCCCGGGCATTGGTTACAACCTCGATAAAGCTCTTCGGATATACCTGCGTCACATCGATTCCCTCAGAGGTGATATATCTCTTCTCGATAGAGGAGGCAAATATCTCATAGCAGTTAATATCCTCTGTCGCAGTCTCAGGGATGTCTGTAAGAGTCTCGATAAAATCCCTTGAGATGTCAGAAACATCTGCCTCCACCTCATCAGGCACGGCCTCTGCCGGCTTTCTTAACGAATAGACAGGATTTTTAACCAGAGAGGCCCTTGCGATAAGACCGTTAACCTTATCGGTAATCTCTTCTTCAGAGGCACTCGGCGCGATTTCATCCGAGGCAGAGCCCAGGTATTTTCCATCATCTGATTTTTTATAGACAGTGATATTTATATGAGTCGTGTCTATGGCGCGGTTCTGATCGAGATCGTGCTTTATGAAGTAAAATTCCCAGCGGTTTATTTTCTGAGAATCAACGGCCCAGGCGTCAGCATCTGAGCTCTTTAAAATATCTAAAATATCCTTAAGCATCATCCGAGCCTCCCAACTGTCTTTAAATACGGGCCGCCGTCAGCGACTTTAACCCACTCCTTGTGGCCCTTGCCGCAGGCGCCGTTTCCAAAGCATTCCCTGTCGTCTGAGATCATTGAAATCGATCCCAAGAGATCCGGAACGTAACCGGTCATGATCACAGGAGCGACTACTTTTCCAGTGAACCTCCCGTCCTTTATCTCACGGCCGAGCTTTACGATACACTGGATGCCCCAGTGCTTCGGATCCTCCATTCCACTCTCCATTCCCTCAAGAAGGAAACCATAGTCTACAGACCTTATCATGTCCTCCAGCTTTGAAGTCCCTGAATCAAACATGGTATTTGTCATTCTGGTGTAGACCTTGTGCTCGAAGTTCTCTCTTTTTCCGTTTCCCGTAGGCTTTACTCCAAGCCGTAAGGCTGCGAGAGAATCACAGATGCCGGTCTTTAGGATCCCGTTTTCTATCTCTGTGACATCGCCTGCCAGAACTCCCTCGTCATCAAAGGCATAGCTCGTTACATCCTTTGCGCAGAGCGCTCCTTCATGCATAGTCACGAGGTCACTTCCGACTCTCTTACCGATATACTGGGCTCCCAGGGCTCTTCCCTTTACGAACTGGTCCATCTCCACGCCGTGGCCAAAGGCCTCGTGAGCTATAAGTCCTGTGACCTCAGGGCTCGTGATTATCGTGTACTCGCCTGGCTCTACAGGTGAAGCGTGAAGGCTGTCAAGTGCCTGCTTCATTCCTGCATCCACACAGCCACGAAGCTCCTTGAAAAGCTCCGGACCGCAGAGGTCCGAAACTCCAGAATACCCGAAATCAGTCTTTTTTCCATCAGATACGATTGGGATAACAGTAGCCTCTGAATAGACATAGGACTGCCTCAGATCCCTGTTCGCAGTAAGGAACATCTTTGAGATATGAGTCGACTGCACAGTCACACGGACATCGCGGGCCTCGTCAGACATCTTCATTCCGCTGTCGGAAAGCTCCGTCATAAACGCGAGAAGTCCTTCTACATCACAGCTTTCCGGCAGCTCTACTGTTTCCTTCTCGACAAAAAGCCTGCAGGGCTCGTCCGATAAAGCTCCTGTCTTATACATCTGACTCTTCGTAAGCTTTAACAGCTCTTCCTGCTTTAACAGCTCCTGCCTGATCAGCTGATAAGAAGCCTCCGGATCCTGTGGATCAAACCGGTCCAGTGCATACTCGCTGTAATGGTCCTTCAGATGCACGCGGATAACTATTCCACGCTCTGTCGTAAGCGTATGCCCGCTTACTGATCTATTTGTCTGTGATACCCTTACCATCAGACCTTTTGAGTCCGTCGCAAGAGCGCTCACATAATCATAGTCTTTTCCCAGAAGTCCTATAAGCTTCTTAAGACCTGATGCAACAGACTCCAGGTAGTTTGAAAATGGCGCTTTCATTTATTTTTCCTTTCTGAAAAAAATAGAACCGCCGGCCTGATAAGCCAGCAGTCCTATTCTACAATATCTGACCGGAAAATGCCACCCATGCAGGCATCCGCTTTTTCTCATCACCTGATAAAATTGGTCTGCGGCTTCCGTTGATCATTAAAACCTTCATGTATGCTCCTTTCATCTGTATATGCTGCCTGTTATTGTCCCGCTCTTTATCATGCTGCCCGAATTTAGCGCTCGTGCACTTTTTTTCCTGTGATGTGCTCCGGAGTTATCTCGAGGAGCTGCACCCGGTCCTTGTTCCTCTCGAGATCATCCTTGTAAAACTCCTTCTGCTTCGGATAGATATGCATGGCAAGCTCCATGGCAGATTTCAGGACCTTTTCCCTGTCTTCCACCATCTGTATCTTACCGAATACGATGACGCTGTTCACATGGAGCGCAAAATCATCATCCTGCTCAGGAAGATCTTCGATCACTGTAAAAGAGACCTTATCGCATTTTTTCAGCGCATCGATCTTGTGTCCGGCTGGCGCGCAGTGCATATATATATGACAGTCATCACCTAAAAAATAGTTGATCGGAACTCCATAAGGGTAGCCGTCATCACCGATCAGCGAAAGCACGCCGCGATGCCCTCTTCTGAGCACATCTAAAGCCTCCTGATCCTCAAGCTGCTGCTTGAATCTTCTCATTTCTCTAAACATAGATACCGCCTTCTAAGAATATGAAAACACAATCTGCCTTACTATTTTATCAGAATATCTTTGCCGTCTCAATGCCAAAAATAACTGGTAACAGCAGTAAAGTAACATTTTCCCAATCAACGGTACTATATACCAATGCGTCGATGCCAGGGCAGAGTCACCCTATCTCCAGCCCTGCCACTGCTTCAAAAACTCCCTCCTTTGCTGAGAGCATAAGTGTGCCATCATATTTCTTCACTACACGCTGCATATTGCCAATCCCTATTCCATGAAGCTCAGGATCCGCCTTGGTAGTACTGATGTGATTCCCCGAGATCCTGACCGGAACGCTTGTCGGATTTTTTACTGTAAATGCCCACATGCCTTTCCTGAACCTTGATTCGATAGTTATCCTGGCAGGAACCCTGATATCTTCACATGCTTCTATAGCGTTGTCTACCATATTTGACACCAGTATCACCATATCTACATCATCAATGCCTTCACCCGGAATGATACCATCAAAGGTGATTGTTACATTCTTTTGCGATAGACCCTCTGACTTTGTCTCAAGAAGTGCGTCCACCAGTACATTGCCGGTGTGAAAACGACTCTCTGATATATGAAATCTGCTGTCAAGTGAATCGATGTATTTCTCAGCACCGGATATGTCCTCGTTATCAAGCATGGATCGTATTGCGAGAAGATGATTTTTCATATCATGCCTGAAATGTCTTATTCCATCATCTTTTAAGTTAAGCTCATGATAGTACTCTGTGAGATTTTTCATCTGTCTGTTCATTATCCCTATCACATTCTCAAGGGTATAGTTATTTCTGTTTATGAAAATGACCATGCCTGTGAGGATCAGGACAAGTATCATAACCAGAATGGAAAATAACCTGCTGCCGGAGCCTTCGTCTGCGTACCACACCGATGATTCCAGATCGCCGGTGAAAAAGACCGCTGCTGCAAGTAATATATATTTCCATGTAGAAAGATTCCCGAGCCCAATGCTAAAAAGGCGGTTTTCTCTTAAAGATGCGACCACACTTAGCAGTACAGCAAAGATCACTGCTGTCACCGCTGCCACGATATCATCGATCCATCTATGGTCATACACTTTTATACCAGCTATAAATACCATGATCAGAGTAAAAGTGGATGAGATGACTGCTTCCGCCTCCTCATAGAAAAAAAATATTGCAGGGATCTTCGTTCCAACTCCATACCCTGACCAAAGCAGAGGTACCGCCCTGAAATAGAACAGGAAGAAAAATATAGCTGCCAGGATCGGTACTGAGTATAGTTTCGCCATGCAGTATATATACGTGACAGCAAAATAATAAAGAAGCCAGATATACCTGTATCTGTGTCTCCTTTCTTTTCCAAGAATCAGAAACCTGTCAAATAGGATACGCATACTGCAGAGATCTGCAATGCTCCATATTGAAAAAAATATAAGCGTGATGATCGTTCTTCCCATTTATACATTCTCCAGTGTAAACACAGTATATCTTTTCACAAACTGTTTGTACTTATCCCTGCTGATCTGTATCGTCTTACCATTATCAAGAACCACATAACTGTACTTATACATCCTTACATGAGCCAGATTGATGATAAAAGACCTCTGGCATCTGAAAAAGAGAATCCCGTCAAGTCTTGCTCCCACCTCTTTAAACGAATCTGAACATCCAATCGGATCATTGTCCCTGTTAATATAGACCCTGCAGTTTCTTCCAGATGCCTCTATGCAGAAAATGTCGCCTTCTCGAATGTATTCGGTCGCACCATCCACATGTACGCATAAGAACCTTTCACTGCCAAACCGAGCCATGAAAGACTCCATTGCCTCTCTGAACCTGTCTGTATCAAGAGGTTTTATCAGAAAGCGGAAAGCTCCGACCCTGAATGTATCATAAACTATATCAGTATATGCCGAAAGAAAGATGATCGTGGTATTTCTTGACAATCTGTGCAGCTCCTCTGATATTTTTATACCATTCTCTGACGAGCCTTCAAATTCATAGTCCATAAAAACCAGATCATAATGTATTTCTGATGACAGCAACGCCTTTCCATCGGCATATTTTTCAACTGAGTACTCTACGTTCTTATCAGCAAAGTAATCCGCCAGTTGCCTTAACACGTCCTGTCTGGCATGTGCGTTATCATCGCATACTGCGATCCTGACCATAATACAGAATTCCTCTCCATTACAATTTTGAGTCAGCTCTATTATACATTTTTTTCAATAAAATAAATAATTTCGATCGTATACCCATGTTACACTATTCATGATCTCTCATAATACAGATATACGTCCGACAGCTCGGGTTCAACCTGTCTCCATTCATCAGTAAGATTGGTATCATCTGTTATGATCCGTACCTTCACCCTCCTTCCTACATAATGCATATTGGAAACAAGCGTCCCTGAAGCCTTTAGCTGTGTAATCTCCTCTTTTGCCACGGTACCTTCATACACTTTCCTTTTTATTGAATCCTGCAGAAATTCAGGAGAACCGGATTTTATGAGTTTCCCGTGATCAATAAGTATCACACGGTCTGCTATGAATTCTATATCAGAGATCACATGAGTGGCAAAGATCACTATCTTATCCTGTGCCTGTCTGCTGATAAAGTTTGTAATACGGATCCTCTCATTTGGATCAAGTCCTGCCGTAGGTTCATCCATTATCAGAAGCTGAGGGTCGTTAAGCATTGCCTGTGCTATGAGAATCCGCTGCTTCATACCACCCGAATATCCTTTAATCTTTCTGTATCTTGCGTCCTCAAGATTTACGGCTGAGACCATCTCATCTATCTTTACTGCTGCATCCTTTTTCTTAAGTCCTTTTAGTGATGCCATATACCACAAAAATTCATCCCCCGTAAAGTCGTCGTAGAGATTCTGCTGCTGCGGCATATATCCCAGGATGCTCCTGTATGACTTTCCGATGCTTAAGATATCTTCACCATTCCACGTAACGGAGCCGCTGTCAGCGTTTAGATTTTCGGTAAGTATGTTCATTAGAGTAGACTTGCCGGCTCCGTTCGGTCCCAAAAGTCCGTATATCCCCGGAACGAAGTCAGCCGTAAAACTGTCAAGTGCCCTGGTCTTTCCTTTATCATATGCTTTTGTCAGTTCTTTCACCTCAAGTTTCATCGTTGTTCCACCTCTCATGTAAAGATCAGTCCTCTGCCTGAGAGAACATTTATCATCATGGTGACTATATCCACCCCGATCATTTTAGCTACTATCGAGATCATAAGGACAACAAGCGTACCGGTAATACCACAGGCCGATGCGCTTCTGAACCATATAGTGGTTTTCAGCATAAAGGCTGTAAGCGCCATATACAGAGCAAGTCTTAAAACAGCGAGCATAATGAAAAAACACAGCTCACTTACAGGCACTTTTATCATAAAAGTCGTAAGCTGTGTGAATGGAGCCATCAGGTTCACTCCCTTGTCAATACGCATGTAACTCAGGAAATCCGGTATATTCCAGAATATATAATATATAAGCGCAATGATATATACGGCTTTTCTTTTTTTACTACGTATCATCGCATAGCCTGCCGATGTAGTATCAAGCAGCGAATACATGCCACTGGAACTGTCTGCGCTCTCCAGACCGCAGACTGTAATCACTATGGCATTCCCTGCTATAAGAAACAGGAGCAGATCTGTATCTATATCATAAAACTGCTGTGTTAATGCTTCTTCATCAAAGAAATACTTACCGCCGCTTCCTTTTTTAAGAAGTGTATCTCTCTGCTGTTCAAGTTTCGAAAGACCGACATCGCGCATGTCCATCTCATACTGTATGTAAAGTTTTCGTGCTTTGTCTTCTTCAGAATTTCCAAGAGACTTTGCCTCAGCAAGCATCGAGTCCAGTTCAGCTCTTTCGCTTTCTATAAAGTCCAGTTTCTCATAAGTCACGATTCCCTGTACTCTGTTCACCAGCCTATGGTACTCTGCATCAGATGCTTTCTTGAAAGACAAAGGGCTTAAAGCTATGCGGCTGAAACCGACAATGACAAGAATAAATATGACAGTTATGATCGCTCTTCTCTCATGTATCATGATCTTGCGAAATTCAAAGACTACGATATGATCCGTGTGCCACACACTGCCCATCTTGCTCCTTAGGTGCAGCATCATCTTATGAAACAGGCTCTCCGATTCAGTCTGAAACGATAATGAGAATCCTGCGATACCTGTCAGAGAGAGTACGCTCCCAGTTATCATTAACGTAATGATTCCGGTGGCCATCTGGCTTACAGGATATCCGAATATATCGATATTCAGATGATTCCCCAGCGAGGTCTTCATGCAGCACTGATAGAAAGGGTTTAAGGACAGCAGAATATTCAGACGTCCCGATACGCTGACCCGCTGCGAAAGGATCCATTCAGCAACGAAAAAAGCGGTATAAATGGTAAGAGAAATCTCATTTCTCCTGAGCACAGAAAATAACATCTGTATAAACAAGACACAGAATATCCCGGCCAATATATGTATGACTGCCATTACAGCGATTGCTGTACCAACAGTGAGCGAATACTGACAGTTCCTGAACATAGATGATGACTGTATGATCGCATCTAATCCGAATGTTCCATATCTGTATCTGACAAAAAGAAGCTCTGTAATGTCGCAGACAAGACTGAATACGGCTATGTATTCAGACAAAGATACAGATCTCTTCAGATACAACCATCCATGTCCTCTCTTTGTGCTCTTGAGCAGCAGAAAGAAACCTTTCCTTCGCTCTGCCGGAAACAGCTGATAAACGAGTACAAACGCGAATAGGATGACAGGCAGCATATGGTATGGGTACACGGCATACCGGGTCAGTGCTTTGTAGTCTCCTTCTTTAAAGCCTTTACCTGTAAGAGCTGAGTAATCTCTCTCAGTCTTTATCAGATTCCGGTACAAAAAGGTATTATAATCTGCATATGCCGGCTGCTTCTTAAACTCTTCCGTCTGCTCAGGTATCTGCGCGAGAAATTTTTCATAATCCTGCTGCGAGTATTCATATGTACCATTGTCATACTGCCTGCTGCCATATTCACTCAGCAATATCACATCTGATGCCAGGAGCATGGCGGCGAGTATCCATAGCATCCTTATGTGTATCAGTTTCTTTAATTCATATTTCATAATATCGCAGCCATTTCTCCAATCAGAACACTACATCATCCTAAAAGGTTCTCTTCATAGTATTTCTCGGCTGGTGTTTTACCAGTCTCAGCAACCTTTTTTCTTGGGAAGGCACTGCCATTCAGAGAACCGACGCATGACTTATCACCGATGTACACCTCAGCAGTACCTGTTTCCCTGTTTCTTAATACAAGAAAGCTTTTCTCTCCTGAACCGAGAGGCACATAGTATAATGGGAAGTTATCCGAAGGCTGCATTGAGTCTTTCAATTCTTCCGTATATGTATCAACCTGTTTGTATTCCTTGTCATAGACAATATATTCTGCTTTCCCGGGCGTCTCATCCAAAGATCCGTCAAGAACCTGGCTTTCAATGCTATAATCATCAGAAATAATAAGGTGTTCTGAATCACTATATAAGGCATTACCTGATTTCGTCCGTATTGGGATTTTATTTACGTTGCTGCCATCAAGATCCGCCTCATACAGATCTACGGTATATCCCGGATTCTTTGATATCTTTTTGCCTTTTTTAGTATTTTTCTTTGCCTCTTCCATTATTCTGGATGTCATTTCACCATCATCTACATAAAATATCACCTTATCGTTAAAAAATGTAATCTGGGAAACGCTGTCTCCATATGTTATACCATCAATATCTTCTCTCTGACCGGGAGCTTTTATTTCAGAGGTCTTTCCGTTGGACAGGTTAACACTGATTTCCTTTATGTAAGCCTTCTTACCGTCTCCGGTATCTCCTCTCACCATAAAAAAGATATAATTGCCATATGCTTTAAGATCTTGTATATCGTATCCATTAATATTATCCGGCGCCGTGTATATTGTTTTCTCTTTCCCTGAACCTTCAAGTGGGTACGCTTTTACAGACATTTTCTTATTATTGTCTTCATCGTATTCTTTGTAGACATAATAATAATAGCCTCTATGAAATATCCTGTTGACATGTGATGTATCAAAGCTGTGAACAGTATCCTTTTCTGAACCATCTGTCTTAACTCTGACCAGATTAGTCGCAAGACTTAGTTTTTCGGTTGTACTAGTCATATTCTGGCTGTCAGAATAATAGATGTACCCATTCTCGTATGACAATACCCTCGAACCATCAAAAGCTATCTGATAAGGACAAAAAGCGTTACATTCGGCAAAACGTTTCGGATCCGTCTCTTTGTCGTGAAGACAGTCTGGTTTATTACATAAAGGCTTGTTTGTACCGGTATGTATATCGTATTTGTATATATAATCACTATTGAGATAATATAAGTTCCCGCTCTCGTCCTCCGTGCAGTTGGTATATGATGGTGACTCCTGATCAAAGTTCATATACTGGTAATCCGTCTTTATTCTGAATGTATTCTCATTATCAGATGTTCTGCTACATCCTGTCATAATGCAGCAGAACATGATACTAACAGGCAAGATGAGTCTTGATATCATGTCACAGTATCTCTTCATACATCAATCCTCAAAATTCAGGCTTGTGTAAAAATCTTTTTCTACACCGGCATTTTTTGCTATATGAGTACCATTTGCTTCTAGTACCAGATCTGACCCAGATGGAGTTTCTACTCTGGCAGTTGCTGTAGCAACATCTTTTACATCTCTGTCTGTATAATACACATGCTTGCTTCCGCTCTTGCAGTAAAGCGAAACAAATGCCATTATGTAAGAATTGCCTCTGTAATAAGAGGTTGATGCAGAAGCTTTTTCACGAGTGGCTGTAAGTGTAGCAATCACTGTTGATCCCAATAAAGTACCTGTCTGAGTTGTTGTTTTTGCCAGAGCACTTGTCGGTGTAATAATAGATGCTGATGCTATCGCTGCCCCCATGAACAATGCTGTCATTTTCTTTAAAATCCTGTTTTTCAACATAATAGTAATTTCCTTTCTCATCTTCCATTTATCCATCTGTTGCAAAATAAGTTGTTCTTTATATATCACTTTTAATAATGCGGCGGCCAATGAAACATATCGATCACCTCTCATTCCATTTATATTATCAGACACGCGTATCTTATGAGTTGATTATAACACAATAAAAAAAGGAAATACCGAATTTGTAACGAGATGTAGCTGAAATGTAATGAAATGCAGAAAATTTACTCTTTATTGCTGTAACTGGTAATTTTATTTTTTACGTTGTTTTCACAACGTACTTTGGTCTGCTTCTGTGTGATAATCAGCTCATCAACAAGCAATGAACGAAAAGTTTAAGGAGGCAACAAATGGAAAGTAAGATGTTCTGTTATCAGTGTCAGGAGACAGCTCAGTGCAGCGGATGCACGATCTCCGGCGTATGTGGAAAGAAGCCGGAGGTGGCAAGAATGCAGGATCTGCTGATCTATGTCACAAAGGGACTGTCAGCTGTGACAACAAGGCTTCGCAGTGAAGGCACACCTGTAGACAAAGAAGTAAATCACCTCGTAACCGTAAATCTCTTCACTACCATCACAAATGCAAACTTCGACCTTGATGTAATAGCAAAGGACGTTGAAAAGACTCTTAGCCTAAAAGCCGATCTCTACAAGAAGCTTAAAAATACCGAAGGTCTTCCTGAAGCGGCATCCTGGAACGGCACACGCGATGAGTTCGACGCGAAGGCTGCAACGGTTGGCGTTCTTTCAACGAAGAACGAGGATATCCGCTCCTTAAGAGAGCTTATCACCTACGGACTTAAGGGTCTTGCCGCTTACTCAAAGCACGCGAACGCTCTTCTCGAGGACGATGAGGAAGTAGATGCATTTATCCAGAAGGCTCTCTCAAAGACTCTCGATGATTCACTCACAGTTGACGATCTGGTAGCTCTTACTCTTGAGACAGGAAAGTACGGTGTAGAGGGCATGGCTCTTCTCGACAAGGCAAACACTGAGAACTACGGCAATCCGGAAGTGACACAGGTTGACATCGGAGTACGTAAGAATCCTGGTATCCTGATCTCCGGACACGACTTAAAGGATTTTGAGATGCTTCTTGAGCAGACTCAGGGAACAGGCGTTGACGTCTACACCCACTCTGAGATGCTTCCGGCTCACTACTATCCTGCCTTCAAAAAATATCCGAATTTCGCTGGAAACTATGGTAACGCATGGTGGAAGCAGAAGGAGGAATTTGAAAAATTCAATGGACCAGTCCTTATGACTACAAACTGCGTAGTTCCTCCTGCCGAAAGCTACAAGGACCGTCTCTGGACCACAGGTGCAGCAGGCTTCCCGGGATGCAGACATATAGACGGTGAATATGGAAAGACAAAGGATTTTTCAGCTATCATAGAGCAGGCCAAGAAGTGCCCTCCTCCGACTGAGATTGAGACCGGAACAATAGTTGGCGGCTTCGCTCACGAGCAGGTATTTGCTCTCGCTGACAAAGTGGTAGACGCAGTAAAGAGCGGCGCTATCCGCAAGTTTGTAGTTATGGCCGGCTGCGACGGCAGACAGAGGAGCCGTGAATACTACACAGAGTTTGCGAAGAAGCTTCCAAAGGACGTCGTAATCCTGACCGCGGGCTGCGCCAAGTACAAGTACAACAAACTCAACCTCGGCGACATCAACGGCATTCCTCGCGTCCTTGACGCCGGACAGTGCAATGACTCATATTCACTGGCTCTCATAGCGTTAAAGCTCAAGGAAATCTTCGGCCTTGATGACATCAATGATCTTCCTCTCGTATTCAACATCGCATGGTACGAGCAGAAGGCTGTGATCGTTCTCTTAGCCCTTCTCTATCTCGGAGTGAAGAACATCCATCTCGGGCCTACGCTTCCAGCTTTCCTTTCCCCGAATGTCGCAAAGGTTCTTGTCGACAACTTCGGCATAGCAGGAATCGGCACCGTTGATGATGACTTAAAGCTCTTCTTCGGAAACTAAATCTGACGCCCTGCACAACTACTCTAATATAGAAAAACTTTTAAAACCAGTCTGCAAAAGACAGATAAGGCAGGAATATTGAAAAAATCAATATTCCTGCCTTTTTCTGATTGTAAATGTTAGATAAGGCGTCCCCTAACCTCATCCATCCATTTTACTTTGCAGCAACTGCATTTTTTGAAACAGCTTTTTCTTCATGACGCTCATCTGATCTTTTATCAAGCCATGCGAAAAATCCTGCAAGGATAGTTCCTGAGATAGAATGCCATACACAGGAAACAGCTGCGATTATAGCGGCATTTGGCATTGCAGCGAACTGAGCTGTCGTAGTGGCAAGATTCGTTGCCATGCCGGCGTTCTGCATGCCGACCTCTATAGATATGGTCCTTCTCTTTGCCCTGTTCATCTTTGTAAAGATTCCAACTATATATCCGAGCAGATAGCCAAGACCGTTGTGAAGGAAAACAGCTGCAAAGATCACAAGTCCTGAGGTAAAGAAGCTTGCCCCCTGTGAATTGACCACGCCGCCGACTACAAACGCAAGTCCTAAGACTGCTACAGCAGGCATCAGCTTCTGGAACTCACGGAACTTCTCATTTTTTCCAAAAACTGCATTGAGAGTAAAGCCAACCGCTATAGGAAGGATTACAGTCTCTATGATCGATACAAACATCGGGAATGCTTTTATATGAATTGTAGCGCCGCTGGCTAAAAGTGAAACGAGCAGCGGAGTCATGACCGGAGCCAGTATCGTTGATGCAGTGGTCATGCCTACCGAAAACGCTACATCACCGTGGCAGAGATAAGACATGACATTCGAAGAAACACCTCCCGGGCAGCAGCCTACGAGGATAAGGCCAAGAGCCAGGTCAGACGGCAGGCTCAGAATATGTACAAGGGCGAAAGCCAGAAACGGCATAACGCAGTACTGAGCAGCTGCGCCTATAAAGATATCGAGCGGTCTCTGAGCGAGGATCCTGAAATCGCTGGTAGTCATCGTCATGCCCATACTCATCATGATCACACCGATGATAAAAGTCTGTGAAGTAAATCGATTTGTCGCAAAATCAGTAAACCACGCGTGGTTTACCCAGCCCATCCAGGCCGGATATAAGAATGTGACCACAGCAAATGCTATAACAACAAACGCTGTGTGATCTGACATCATTTTTGCCAGTTTCTGAAGCTTTTTCATGGTAATACCTCCTGAAATATCGTGCGGTTCACAGTGGTAGGGGCAAAAAAAAGTCCCTGCCCGGCATCCTGTGCTGCCTGAGAGGGACGAAAAAATCTATTTCCGCGTTACCACCCTGATTCCGCCTGCAAAATGCAAACGACACTTCACGCACCAACATGCGCTTCCCTTTAACGGAGGATTCCGTCAGCGCTTACTATAACTGATTCAGCACTGCTTCTCTGAGAGGATACCACAACAGACGCATCCATATGCCTCGCACCACCCGGCATTTCTCTGAAAGGTGTATGACTGTGTGACTTGTTCTCATCTACGAATTTAGGTAGGACTGTGTACCTGCTTTATTTTGTTGACTCTGCTAGTATATCATAAGTTGAATTTTTGTCAAGCATGTATTGAAATAAATTCAATATCACATAAAAGCGTCTGTGCTACAGCGGCAAGCTGGTCTATGACAAAAAAACAGAACCGCCGGCCAAAAGTGCCAGCAGTCCTGTTCTAGAATTTCTGATCAGAAAAAATCAGTATCAGTATGCAATTCCCTGTGCGAGCATAGCGTCAGCAACCTTCTCGAAGCCAGCGATGTTTGCGCCGACCTGAAGATCTCCGTCAAAGCCGTACTTTGCGGCAGCATCGATAGAGTTGTGAACGATGTTCTTCATGATGTTCTGAAGCTTTGCGTCTACCTCATCAAAGGTCCATGAAAGTCTCTCTGAGTTCTGGCTCATCTCAAGAGCTGAGGTAGCTACACCGCCTGCGTTGGCAGCCTTTGCTGGTCCGAAGAGGATTCCCGCTTTCTTGTAAACTGCGATAGCCTCCGGTGTAGAAGGCATGTTAGCTCCCTCGCATACAGCGATGGCACCGTTAGCGATGATCTTCTTTGCGCTCTCTTCGTTGATCTCGTTCTGGGTAGCGCATGGAAGATAGATATCTGCCTTTGTGCCCCAGACACCTGAGCAGCCCTCATGATACTCTGATCCGTCGTTGGCACGTGCAGGATACTCCTTGATACGTCCTCTCTCGACTTCCTTTATCTGCTTTACTACGTCAAGCTTGATGCCGTTTGGAGCTACGACATAGCCGTTTGAATCAGACATGGTGATGACCTTGCCGCCAAGCTCTGTAGCCTTCTGGCATGCGTAGATAGCTACGTTTCCTGAGCCTGAGATAACTACTGTCTTTCCCTTGAATGAATCGTTCTTCAGGGTCTTTAACGCTTCCTCTGTATAGTAGCAGAGTCCGTATCCAGTAGCCTCTGTTCTGGCGAGTGATCCGCCGTAGGTAAGTCCCTTTCCTGTAAGGACTCCTGTGAACTCATTACGAAGTCTCTTGTACTGGCCATACATATATCCGATCTCACGGCCGCCTACACCGATATCTCCTGCCGGTACATCTGTATCAGCGCCGATGTGCTTACAAAGCTCTGTCATAAAGCTCTGGCAGAACTTCATGACTTCTCTGTCGCTCTTTCCCTTAGGATCGAAGTCAGAACCACCCTTGCCGCCTCCGATAGGAAGACCTGTAAGGCTGTTCTTAAATATCTGCTCGAAACCTAAGAACTTCAGAATAGACAGGTTTACAGAAGGATGGAATCTGAGACCTCCCTTGTATGGTCCGATGGCTGAGTTGAACTGGACTCTGTAGCCACGATTTACCTGAACCTTACCGTTATCATCTACCCACGGTACTCTGAAGAGAATGACTCTCTCAGGCTCTACGAGACGACCGATAACGTTCTCCTCCTCGAGCTTCGGGTTCTTCTCTACAACCGGCTCAAGTGATTCAAGAACCTCTCCTACTGCCTCAAGGAACTCCTTCTGCTCAGGATTTCTCTGCTCAAGTCCATCATAGACCTGCTGTAAATAGCTGTTTTTGAACTTCATCTGAAAAAACTCCTTTCTTTCCTTTTTCTTTTTCCTTTTGTTTTTTCATGTTTTTGTCTACACGGAATGGACAAAAGTCCGCTTCACACAAACAGTGTTATTATAGCATATTCAGCTTGATTGTAAAGAAATTTTTTGATTTTAGAAAATTTTTTATCGTCTTTTCTTGGTTTTACAGTATGAAGGGCGGACTGCAGTTTCTTCTGCTCTTTTTCAATATTTTAATGTTTTGTTTTCTGATGCTTTAAAGCCTGCTGCTTTTCTCATACTGACGCTTGTCCAGGTGTAACGGCAGCGAAGAGTGTTATTTTTTACCTGGACGTTTTTTGTGGTTTTTGATGAGTCATTCGCTATCTGGACAGCCGTTCTGTACCAGATATAATTGCCCTCTATTCTTACGCCATTGCACGTAGTTCCGTCAAACGGCTCTGAATGGCGGTTTCCTGACCGTGAACAGTAGTCCAGCTGAATCGCTCCACGGTAGACATCTCCCGTAGAATAGCCCTTTTTCAGTTTGCCGCTGCTGTCCTTGTAGCAGCCTATATGACAGTTCAGGATCTTTGCATTTTTCACTCCGCAGAGCTCGATCAGGTGAGCATTCACAGCATTATACACGGTCAGGTTTTTGATCGTGACATTTTTTGCGTGCCAGAAATTAATGACATTTGCACCGGTCTTCTGGCCGTTTTTAACATTGACATCACTCAATAGTGATTCCATCTATCACATAGTGAAACGTTGGGGCTGAACTGTCCTTGTTCTCTATATACTCAGTTTTTGAAAGATCAATTGTATCAGATGGATCGTTGGGATCGCTTCCCCTGTAATTGCCTGAGAACACATGGATATCGCCTTTTTTGAATAAAGCGATGCTTTTTTCTATCATCTGCTGCGTACCTTTGGCTGCAACTGCGTCATTCAGAGAAAGCATCCTTACCCAGTCTTTATCAAAGCCTGCGCCGGCATCATTTCCATGGATTCTCGCGTCCACAGCGGATTCTATTTTTTTGCCATCAAGCATGGCACCGACCGCAGCCTTCAGATAAGGTGTCCAGTTGATCTTCGTTGAGATCAGTGAGGTAGTCGGAGCGACATCGATCATGTTCTTGTTATAGCCTACACTGTAGACCTTTGATCCGGATGCAGCCGAATATTCCTCACAGGCTACAGCAGGGCCGGTAGTATCAGAATGCTGAGAAATTATGACTGCGCCCTCTTTTATCAGCTCCTTTGCCAGATCATATTCGTCCTTATAGCTGGTCCAGGTGTTGGAATACTTTACCTTCATCACGGCTGAAGGACACTGATCCCTCATCCCCAGGAAAAATGCAGTATAACCGGAGATGACCTCGGCATAGGGATACGCTGCCACATACCCGGCTATTGCTTCATCCTCTGAGATTACACCGGTATCTATCATCTCCTGCATCTTCCTGCCGGCGACCTGACCGGCTATATATCTGCCCTCGTAGATTCTCCCCATAAAGGTATGATAATTGTCATAGAACGGCTCCTCATTAGCGTTCACCTGAGTTGCCTGTATGAATTCTACATCAGGATACTCACCTGCCATTTTCTTTGCGATCTCTCCATAACCAAAGCTGTTCGTTATGATCAGATCAGTCTTTTTGCTGACCAGCTCCCGGATCAGCTTCTCAGCCTCATCAACACTGACATTACTCCTGATGTCGACAGTCACCTTTCCCTTGTACTCTTCCTGAACCGCCTTTAACGCGCGATAGAAATTTTCTGTATATGGAGTACCCGGGTCGCCATCACAGATCATCCCGATCCTCATATGCTCCTTTGGAACATGAATACTTCTGTAGTAATTGAACATAATAAGCACAGCAATGATGCAGACCGCCGCTGTAATACATACAAATGGAAAGAAACGCTTTTCGCGAAATGTCTTCATGGCACTACCTCTCTGCCTACCATCCGAGATCATCTGTCAGATCCTTATTATGGTACTTTTCGATTGTCTTCTTCGGATCAATGGTACCGTCAGCTATCATCTGAAGGAAAAGATCATCCAGATAAGGATCAAACTGCGTGCCCCTGCCTTTTTTCAGCTCATTTATAACAATATCCATATCAAGAGCTTCCCTGTAGACGCGGTTTGCTGTCATGGCATCAAAGGCATCAGCCACTGCGATGATCCGTCCATACAGCGGAATATCCTCTCCGGAAAGCTTCTTCGGATATCCTTTCCCGTCATAGCGCTCATGATGAAATCTGGCTCCGTCCGACACATGCTCTACCATGGTGAAGCCCTTCAGAATATCCGCCCCTGCGGTAGTATGAGTCTTCATGATCTCGTACTCCTCATCGGTAAGCCTTGCAGGCTTATTCAGGATAGCATCCGGAATAGCTACCTTTCCTATGTCATGCAGAAGCGCTGCTCTTCTCAGATTATCTATCTCGGCCTGAGAGAATCCACATGCCTTCCCAAGGGTGGCCGCGTATTCCGCCACCTGATGGCTGTGTTCTCCTGTCCTCCTGTCTTTTGAGAAAAGTGCCTTGGCAAGAGCCTTCACAGACTCATTGCCCATTTCAACCTGGACTCTTGTGATACGAAGCTGTGCCTCAGCCTTTTCTGCCCTTTTCTTCAGAGCAACTCTGGTAAAGAACCAGGTAATGAAGCCAAGAAAGGCAGCCGATGTCACCAGCAGGTATATTTTGAAATATACCGTCTCATATAGTGCTTTCCTTACTGTAAACTGGAGGCTGTTCTCACTGATTATCCTGCCTTCATGGCTCAGAAGAGCCAGCCGCAGCTTGTAGTCTCCGGCAGGAAGGTTCTTTAAGGTGATGTCCTCCAGCTCTTTCATTGACACCCTGTGCCAGCTGCTTTCATAGCCGTCAAGCTTCCACTCCACAAATGGATTCATTGAAAAAAAGCTGATGATCTGAGGTGTGATGACAACGCCGTCATCACCCGGAAGTATAGTCAGATCATCTTCATCCGGAATATATGTACTGCCGCCGGCACTAACGCTTTTGAACCTGATACGAAACGATACCGAAGTCTGCAGCTGCTTTTCCAGATCAACCCTTATGACTCCTTCCTCTCCGGACAGGTACATGATACCATCCTTAATCTGATTCCTCGAATTAACTACCAGAGGGTATGGCAGTCCCTCTGTCGTGCTGCTCAATACCGCATCTTTGCCGTCATTTTTCAGAAGATCATCAACAGTTGTGATAAAGATGCCTGCGCTCCCTGTGACATAGGCGTTACCATCATCATCAATGAGCAGATCGTAGTTATTCCGGTAGGGAAAACTATCTAGCGTATGGTGCGATCCGTCTTTATAAAGTGAAATACTGTTACTGGTCACAAGGAACCATTCCGAGTCTGAAACAGGAACAGTCTTCAGAATTACGTCAGATGACAGTCCGTTTTCCTTGGAAAAATGCGACACGATATTTCCATCTGCTATGATAAAATATCCGTCACCATCTGTTCCTGCCAGAATCTTCCCATCACTGGTCTCGGACAGGCTGAGCACCGATGTATTCCCAAGCCTTGAGAGAGATATATAATCCGTGATCTTTCCATTCTTTATGAAACTGATCCCGTTGTCTCCTGAGGATGCCATGCTCCCATCCGAGAGACGGATGACAGTACGCACCCTGTCACCGGGACCGTTCTCCTTCTGATATGAAACAATCTTGCCATCGCGCATTTGTTCAACAAGTCCCTGCCCATAGGAAGCCGCATAGATATTGCCTGATTCATCAGAGGCAATATCACGTACTCTTATTCCGGAAAGCTTCTGCGTCAGCGCATTATCAATCCTTGTGCCGCCTGATCTGTCATAGATGATAATACCGTTATCACAGCCGGTATAGATCGTTTCATCATCCAGAAAAACAGCATTTACGATATTCTTTTTTACTTCATAATAGCTGAAAAGGTCTGTATATGCTGATGGCGAAATCTCAAGGAGTCCCTGACGTGACGACGCTATCCACAGATTGCCCTGATAGTCTCTGACTGCCCGCTGAAGTGAAAACCTGAACTCACCTGTACCGATTTTCCCCGATCCTGATTCAAATCGATACATTCCGTTATCACAGAGCGCTAAAATACTGCCGTCTGTATATGTCGTAAATGAATTGATCACGCTCCCGCTCTTCGTGTCATAGATATGGTGAAGCACAAGCCTGCTTCCAAGCAGTGTATATTCATATACCCGTCCGTCATTGCTCCCCGCAAGTATCCTGCCGGATTTTTCCGCCATTACTGCCGTGAAATAAGCCCTGTCAGAGCTGTAAGTGACAGATGATCCTTTAAGCACATAGAGCTGCCCGTCGTTTCCTACCGCGATTACCTCACCGGTAGGTACTGCTGCTGAGGAGGTACAGAACTGGATCCTTTGTATCGTGGAAACAGCTGAGATGCCATCCGACAGCTTTATTATCTGCATCGAGCCCGATGTACCTACGTAGTATGTACCGTCTGCCGCCTGCACCACCGATCTGACTGAATCGGAAACAAGTCCGTCATCCCGATTTATCGTATTTGCCAGTTCATCATTTAAAATGATCGATAATCCGCTGTCATTGGTCCCTACCCAGAGCCGGCCTTCACTGTCTGTAAACAGACAGTTGACGTTGCTTATCTCAGAGGACTCTACCTGATCAAACGACACTCCGTCATACGAAAACAGTCCGGCATAGGTTCCCACCCATAAAATTCCGTCGCGAGTCGTGGCAACAGAGGTGGCATGTCCTGGAAGCAGACCATTGGTTTCATTATATGTCTTATCTGTATGTGAATCATAAATGGAATCTGCTCTGGCGCTTACCGGAGCCAGAAGAAACGGCGCTGCTGTAAGAAGGAGCAGTAAAAGGGACATAAGCTGTCCTGCTCTCCTGTTTGCTTTCCGTTTTCCAACGGCAGACTGAAGCTTTAATAGAAAAAAGGCCAGACAGACAGTCCCGATCTTGTCAACAAATTCGAGATAAAAATGTGCCAGAAAGCATGAAATGATATGATTTAGACCTGCCTTATCGAAGTAGGTTATTACTGCATCTCCCCAGATATTTCCAAGGCTGCCGTTCCACACCAGAATATTGATCAGAGCGGAAACCACTGCCGCGAATACAGCCAGACTGATGCCGTACATGATAGTCGCCAGCAGATCACTGAATATCCCCTTTCTGGCTGCGATACCAGCTGTAAATCCAACGAACATCCCTGTAATCCCGTAGATCGTGAGAGTATTATCAGTGATTCCAAGAATCAGATTAGTCGATGCTCCGACTACAATTCCACTGGCTGGTCCCAGCACTATTCCGCTTAATACTGTTCCTATGCCGTCTCCCCAGAACGGCATGGAATAGTGCTTTGCCAGAAGGTTCCCTGTAATATTGATAAGAAGACAGATGACTGTGATAACAGCTGCCTTAAGCGGTGTAATCTCAAATGCCTTATCGTTCCGTTTCTCTTTAGCCATAGCTGATCCTCTTCTTATTGGATATTACGAATCGGGCTGCATTTAATAAAACGATAGTAACAGAAACGAAAAAAGCTGTCAAGATGCATGTAGCTGCCTATCAGCAGCCCTTTTTACCCTTTCTGTGATCATCAATGGAACAGGATGGCTGAGACGGATCATACTCTTTAAGCCCTGCCTTTGCAGGATCCAAAGTAATGGTTCCATCCTCAAAAACAAAGGCAGGAATTCCGATATCGCCTATCTCCTTGCTGTGATCAAATTCGCTTCTGTGATCACGCAGGCTGATAAACTCGTGCATATATCTGACATTGGTCCCGATATCAATATAACGGAACTCATCATCTCGGCCTTCTATCTGTGCCTTTACATAGTCGCAGTACGGGCAGGTCTTAAGTCCATAAATAGTGATCATAAAAGCCTCCTTGTGATCAGACGTTTATCTCGGCCTTTACTCCGAGTTCATCCTTATTCTTTTCAAGAACAGGATTTACTATATTCTCCAGGTACTTTGTGACCTGTCTTGGCGCGCGGCCGACGTACTTCTTAGGATTCATTGACTTCTTTAATGTGTCGAGATCGAGCGGGAAGGCGTCGTCAGCTGCAATGAGCTCTAAGAGATTATTCTCACCGCCGTTTTCCTTTACGTTCTTTCCGGCCTCCATAGAGAGTTCTCTGATGCGCTCATGGAGCTCCTGTCTGTTGCCGCCCTCCTTAACACCGTCCATCATGATATTCTCGGTAGCCATGAAAGGAAGCTCAGCCATCAGATGCTTCTCGATAACCTTAGGATAAACCACAAGGCCGTCTACGACATTGAGACAGAGGTCTAGGACACCGTCTGTAGCAAGGAAACCCTCAGCAACTGAGAGACGCTTGTTAGCAGAATCATCGAGGGTTCTCTCAAACCACTGTGTAGCTGAGGTGATGGCCGGATTCAGGGCATCGATCATTATATATCTCGACAGGGAAGCGATACGCTCACTTCTCATAGGATTTCTCTTGTAAGCCATGGCAGATGAACCGATCTGGTTCTTTTCAAATGGCTCCTCGACTTCCTTAAGGTGCTGTAAAAGTCTTATGTCGTTACTCATCTTATGAGCCGAGGCTGCAACACCTGCGAGGACATTTAATACTCTGGTATCGAGCTTTCTCGAATAGGTCTGACCAGAAACAGGAACGCACTCCTTAAAGCCCATCTTCTTAGCGATCATCGGATCGATTTTATCGATTGTCTCATCATCGCCGTTGAAGAGCTCAAGGAAGCTGGCCTGAGTACCGGTAGTACCCTTTGAGCCTAAGAGCTTCATAGTAGAGATCACGTAGTCGATATCCTCAAGGTCCTGCATGAACTCGTTGCACCAGAGTGTTGCACGCTTACCAACAGTGGTAGGCTGAGCTGGCTGGAAATGAGTAAATGCAAGTGTCGGCAGGTCCTTATACTTATCAGCGAACTTTGCGAGCTCGTTTATTACGTTTAAGACCTTTTTTCTGACAAGCTGGAGTCCCTCACGCATGATGATGACATCGGTGTTATCACCTACATAGCAGCTCGTAGCGCCGAGGTGGATAATGCCTGCTGCCTTCGGGCACTGCTTGCCGTAAGCATAGACATGGCTCATTACGTCGTGACGGACTACTTTTTCACGGGCCCTTGCGACATCGTAGTTGATATCGTAGATGTGCTCCTTCATCTCGTCGATCATGTCCTGAGTGATTACCGGCTTGCCATTCTCAGAGAGGCCAAGCTCCATCTCAGTCTCAGCGAGAGCAACCCAGAGCTTTCTCCAGGTAGAGAATTTCTTATCCTCTGAAAAAATATACTGCATCTCCTTGCTCGCGTATCTCTCGCTTAAAGGACTAATATATGCATCTGTTCCCATAGTTGTTTAGTCTCCTTGTGTTAAAAGCAGGATTTAGGGGATAGGGGTTAGGGTTATAAACTAGTTGTTTAGTCCCCTTGTGTTAAAAGCAGGATTTAGGGGATAGGGGTTAGGGTTATAAACCAGGCAATCCCTATCCCCTAAGTCCTATCCCCTATATACTATTTCTCGTAACTTCCTCTGATGTCCCCCTGCGGAGGAGTCAGTGGATAGTGCCCGGTGAAACATCCGTCGCAGATAGACAGTCCATCCACCATCTCGCGCAGTCTCTCTATCGAAAGATAGGCGAGAGAATCCGCTCCGATGATCTTTCTGATATCCTCTATCGAGCGGTTATAGGCGATAAGCTGCTCCCTTACAGGGATATCTGTTCCGAAATAGCATGGCCACAGGAACGGAGGCGAAGAAATCCTCACATGAACCTCTGTAGCACCTGCCTCCTTAAGCATTCCGACTATCCGATCAGAAGTCGTTCCACGGACAATCGAATCATCTATCATGATGACTCTTTTTCCCTTTACTGCCTCACGAAGGACATTAAGCTTTACGCGGACTGAAGACTCTCTGCTCTTCTGTCCCGGCTTGATGAAGGTCCTTCCTACATAGCTGTTCTTTACGAAGGCTGTACCGTATGGAATGCCGGACTCAAGGGAATAACCCATAGCAGCCGCGTTTCCGGATTCAGGGACACCGACGACCAGGTCAGCATCGACCGGTGAATCCTGAGCCAGGAACCTGCCTGCCTTAATCCTTGCGTCATATACTGACCTGCCATCTATATAGCTGTCGAGTCTTGCGAAGTAGATATACTCAAAAATACATCTGGCCTGCTTTTCCTCATGGATGGCACGTGACATGTCACTGTGGAGCTCTCCGTCAGGAGTAACCCAGACTGTCTCTCCAGGGCGGACATCACGGACGAACTCAGCACCTATCGTATCGAGGGCTGCAGTTTCTGATGTAAAAATATAGCTCTTTCCGCGCTTTCCTATAACAAGCGGCTTAAAGCCGTGAGGATCCCTTGCAGCGATAAGCTTTCTCGGGCTCATTACGACAAGTGAAAAAGCACCCTTTAATTTTTCACAGGCCTTGTTTACTGCCGCCTCTACGGTAGCAGTATTGAGCCTTTCACGGGCGATAAGATATGCGATAGGCTCAGTATCAATAGTCGACTGGAAAATAGCACCTGTCTCTGACAGATACTGTCTTAATTCATTCGCATTGATAAGGTTCCCGTTATGGGCGAGTCCGAGGGTTCCCTTGACATAGTTTATTACCATCGGCTGGGCATTTTCTCTGGTGGACTCACCTGCTGTAGAGTACCTGACATGGCCTACACCGATATCACCGTGAAGTGAAGCGAGGTTATCCTTTGAGAAAACCTCATTTACAAGGCCCATGTCCTTGATGACACTTACATTGTTCTTAGGTCCGTTAGTATCTGATACAGCAATTCCGGCGCTCTCCTGCCCTCTGTGCTGGAGGGCAAAAAGTCCGTAGTATATAGTGCCTGCTACATCCTCGCCATCCATGTCATAGATGCCAAATACTCCACATTCTTCGTGGAGTTCATCATTCACATTTGTTTCAAAATTCTTTTCCATATGTTTAAGTGGTTAGGGGTTAGGGGTTAGGGGTTAGAGGTTAGGAACAACAATCTGTTACCTGATCCCTATATCCTATCCCCTATCCCCTATATCCTACTATCTACCAGGCCAGATCCTTACCTGTCAGCAGCTTATATGCTTCCTTATACTTCGCAATAGTCTTGTCGATAACATCCTGAGGCAGGTCATAATTACTGTCCGGATTAGCCTTTAACCAGTCACGTACGAACTGCTTGTCGAAGGAAGGCTGTCCCTGACCTGGCTTATAGCCCTCTGCCGGCCAGAATCTTGAAGAATCAGGAGTAAGCATCTCATCACCAAGGACAACATTGCCATTTTCATCGAGACCGAACTCAAACTTTGTATCCGCGATGATGATGCCCTTTGTCAGAGCATAGTCTGCGCACTTCTTGTAGAGGGCGATAGTGTCATCACGGAGGATCTCAGCGTATTTGCGGCCCTTTCCAGGATGAAGCTTTTCGATTATATCAACTGACTCCTCGAAGGTGATGTGCTCATCATGGTCACCTAAGTCAGCCTTTGTAGTCGGAGTATAGATAGGCTCAGGAAGCTTGTCTGACTCTACAAGTCCTGAAGGAAGCTTGATTCCGCAGACAGTACCGTTCTTCTGGTATGACTCCCAGCCGCTTCCGGTGATGTAGCCTCTTACTATGCACTCGATAGGAAGCATATTAAGCTTCTTTACCTTCATGCTGCGTCCGGCGAACTCATCATTCTGGAAAAATTCAGGCATATCCTTTACATCACATGAGATCATGTGGTTAGGGATGATATCCTTTGTATAGTCAAACCAGAACTTTGACATCTGTGTAAGGACACGGCCCTTGTCTGTGACCTTATTCTTAAGGATTACATCAAACGCAGAAATCCTGTCGGTAGCAACCATGATGATCGAATCACCATCATCGTAAACTTCTCTGACTTTACCTTCTTTAATTGGTCTGTACTCTTTCATTCTTTTTCCTTTCTTTTTTAGGGGGTAGGGGTTAGAGGTTAGGGGTTAGGGGTTAGGGGTTAGAGGTTAGGAACAACAATCTGTTACCTGATTCCTATATCCTATATCCTATCTCCTATCCCCTATCCCCTAAGTCCTAAGTCCTATCCCCTATATCCTATTTACTTTTCTATAAGCAGTGACTGTCCTGTCATTTCCTCTGGTTTTTCCATTCCCATAAGCTCAATAAGAGTAGGAACGATATCGCAGAGCTTTCCACCCTCACGAAGTCCGTATGAAGGATCCGCGTTTACAAGGATGAACGGAACAGGGTTTGTAGTGTGGCTTGTGAGCGGCTCGCCTGTCTCGTAGTTAATCTCCTGCTCGCAGTTTCCGTGGTCAGCGCAGATGAACATAACGCCGTCCATCTCCTTTAAAGCTTCTACAGCCTTTCCAACGCAGGTATCCACAGTCTCGACTGCCTTAATGGCTGCCGGAAGGACTCCTGTGTGGCCGACCATATCAGGATTTGCAAAGTTGATGATTATGACATCGTAGTCACCGCTTCTTATCGCTGCGCAGAGCTTGTCGCAGACCTCCGGAGCGCTCATCTCAGGCTGGAGATCATAGGTAGCGACCTTAGGGCTCTTTACGAGGATCCTGTCCTCACCCTTGTTTGGCTCCTCAACTCCACCGTTGAAGAAGAAGGTTACATGAGCGTACTTCTCAGTCTCAGCGATACGGGCCTGAGTCATACCGTGGTCAGCAAGGAACTGACCGAAGGTATTTGAAAGCTCTTCCTTCTTGAAAGCGATCTTTGTATTTGGAATAGTGTCATCATACTGAACGAAGCAGACATAATCTGTCTTTACTCTCTCGCCTCTGTCGAAGCCGTCGAACTCGTCAGCGCAGAAAACCCTTGTCATCTCACGGGCTCTGTCCGGACGGAAGTTAAAGAAGATAACGCTGTCTCCATCCTGAACTGTTGCTACAGGCTTTCCGTTCTCCTTGATTACACAAGGGATAACGAACTCATCAGTCTTGTCAGCTGCGTATGAAGCCTCGATAGCCTCCTTAGCGGAAGCGGCTTCATTTCCCTCGCCCTTTGTGAGAGCTCTGTAGGCCTTCTCGATTCTGTCCCATCTGTTATCACGGTCCATAGCGTAGTAACGTCCGCTGATAGTGGCTATTTTTCCAACACCGATCTCCTTCATCTTCTCCTCGAGCTCGGCGATGTAATCCTTACCAGCTGTAGGTGAGGTGTCACGGCCGTCGAGGAAGCAGTGTACATAGACGTTCTCAACACCCTGTCTCTTAGCCATCTCAAGGAGTGCATAGAGATGAGTATTGTGTGAGTGAACGCCGCCGTCTGAGAGAAGTCCCCAGAGATGAACACTCTTTCCGTTCTTTCTGGCATTCTCAAAAGCGCCAACGAGCTCCTCATTCTTGAAAAAATCACCGTCTTCGATAGACTTGGTGATACGGGTAAGCCCCTGATATACGATGCGTCCGGCACCCATATTCATATGACCAACCTCAGAGTTTCCCATCTGTCCGTCAGGAAGACCTACAGCAAGTCCTGAGGCAGCTCCCTTTACGAACGGATACTGTTTTACAAGTCCGTCAAGTACAGGGGTGTTTGCCTGAGCTACTGCGTTTGCCTTCGGGTTATCGTTTAAACCGAAGCCATCCATTATAAGAAGTACGTATGGTTTCTTTGCCATGAGTAATGCCTCCAAAAAATCAATTATTTACTGTTTCACAAACGTAATGATTATAACACATCATTTTCGTTTTATCACCCCGTTTTTTTATGTAATCTCCGTATATTACCCGAATTAAGATAAATTTAAGAACACAAAAAGGGGGACCTGCCCCCTTCTCGTTTTACTGCTCATATCCAGGAAGTGGCTCAGCGCCCTTTCTGCCATGGCAGAACTTATACTTTTTGCCTGAACCGCAAGGACATGGATCGTTGCGGCCGATTTTTTTGACATGAACTGTGTGAGACTTTCTCTGATTTAAGAGAAGCTCCTTCTGCTGCTCAGGTGAATAGATATTATTCCACTCAGGAAGATTGTAGAGCCAGTCAGCCCTTGCGTCTACCATGTTGCGGTAGAGCTTCTCAAGGTCGTAGCCCAGCTGAACCTCAGTATCAGCCTCCATCGTATCGATAGGGTTTTCCTCCTTAAGGCTCTCCTGGATACCGTCGAGGAATCCGGCCATCTCAAGGTCAGTAAGTCCGAACTGCTCAGCAAGCTCGTGAACTGTTCCCTTATAAACCTTATCAGGCTCCTTTAAAAGAATCTCGTATACGCTCTTTTCCTTCTTGAAATAATCATCCCAGAATTTCTCGAGATGATATCTGTCCTGTTTATTGTCATAGGCTACTGCTTTCCATTCGTCTAATAATGCCAATTTTAGTACCTCCTTTTTTTAACAACCTACATACTTTATCACAAAAGAAGTCTATTGACAAGACTCGCATTTTCTCCTAATATATGCGCAAAGGAGAAAATTCATGCAGAAATTAAAACAGATTTTTGGAATAGTGGCTATCGTGCTGCTCGTATTTATGTATGTGCTTACTATAGTTTTTGCACTGACTGATGATCCGCACTCCATGACGCTCTTCAAGGCTTCAGTAGTCGCAACAGTGATCATTCCTGTCTTTCTCTGGGTGATCCGCATTTTCTTAAAGATTGCAAAACCGGACAACTCAGAATTCGATGAAGCCACAAAGAATTCGAAAAAGGATTCCAAAAAGAATTAAACAAGAGATTTAAGCCACGCCAGGTCCTCCGGCGTGGTTATTTTTTTATTCATCTCTTCTCCATCCACTGGGAAAGCATGAATCCCGAACGCCTTCTCCATTATCATCACATCATCAGTTATCTTTGAAAAATCAACGCCATCCGCGATGAGCTTCTCGTAGCCTTCAGTAAATTTTTCCCGTTCAAATGCCTGCGGCGTCTGCATTCCAAAAAGTGTCGAACGATCAAACGCATCACTTAAGGTCCCGTCAGGTCCTACCTGTCTTATCGTATCCTTTACAGGGATTACAGGGACGACGGCTGGATGAGATTTAAGAGCCTTAATTATCGATGCAATGATTTTTTCTGAGATAAGAGGTCTTGCTCCATCGTGAATAAGAACATAGTCTCCTGTGGCCTTTTTTATTCCATTGTAAACAGAAATGGCTCTTTCGCTTCCGCCGGCCGTCACATCAGTACACTTCGATATCGTATATTTTTTAATGATATCACTACAGAGGCCTATGCTCTCCTCCGCAGTGACAAGAATAATCTCATTGATTTCACTTTTCTCAAAGGTCTCCAGGCTGTATGCCAAAAGAGGTTTTCCATTTACATTGAGAAACTGTTTAGGTGTATCGCTTTTCATCCTGCTGCCCCTGCCGGCGGCAAGGACAACAGCTGTTATTTTACTCATCTTCTCTTCCTTACGATGCAGACTACAATACCATAGACGATAAGAGCAAGCGGCAGGAAAATGCCGAAAAGGAGTCCGAATATCCTGATGCTTGAAGCATTTATCGCAAGTGTTGTTGCGTCAATTGATTTAGACGGAATACTTACTGAGGTTCCACTGTCTGACGGAAGCAGGTAAGCGAACACGTCTGAGAACAGCGTAGCATTTCTTCCGGAAATCTGCTGATTCATCTGGTCTGTAAATGTATATACAGAACCGAATGCAGCAACGACTCCTTTATTGCTGTTCTTTGCGATAAGTCCTAAGGCAAACTTACCCTGCTCATCGCCTGACTCCTTCTTTATTGTATTAGTATCTGAGATAGCGTTCTGTATCGAGTCTGAATCAGTCAGCGAGTTCTTTGCAATGGCCTTATCTGTTGTAGACATTAGCGTTGTGAATCTGACGCCATCAGTCTTAAGCTTTGAAAGACCTGCCGAAAGCGGTATAAATACCTGGAGGTCTCCGACTACATCTGTAGTGGCCTTTGTATCCTTTACTGTAGGAAGCAGGAAGTATGGAGTCTGATAATAGTAATTGTCATCAGTCTCAGCTACAGGTCCCGCAGTAGCCTTGATTCCATTGTCATTTAAGAACTTGTTCAGGTTCTTCTCATCAGCGCTCTTTAAGACATCGAGACCAACAAATACCTTTCCGCCATCTGCCACATAATCATCGAGCTTCTTTACATCATCAGTAGAGAGGTCTGACTGTGGTCCGAATATTATTACTGCTGCTGCGTCATCAGGAACCTTATCCTCCTTTAAGAAGTTAAGCTCCTTAGTCTCAGCATTGAGCTTCGTAAGTGTCTTTGTAAACGTCGTTGAAAGAGTAGGCTCATCATGTCCGGTAAGCGTATAGACCTTCGCGAGGTTCTCAGCGCTTAAGTAATTGATTGCACTGGTAACCTGTCCCTCTATATCGTAGCCGGTAACCTGCTGCGAGTATGTCGAGTAATCCACCTTGGTCTCATAAAGGTCAGATACATCTATCGTCCTGCTCTTATCTCCGCTTACCACGATAAGGCTTCCGCTTGAAAGACTCTCATCAGTGTACTTTGAGGTAAATGTAGGATTCTTTGAAGTATCAATGTATTTAACAGTTATGTGCTTTGAATGAGCAGCGTACTGATCAAGTGTCTTTATAAGAGTAATCTCATAGTCATATGTAAGAGATGACTTCTTCGCTAAGCAGTAGATCGTCACATCCTTATCGAGCTTTGAGAGAATATTCTTGGTCTTGTCTGAAAGAGTGTAGAACTTCTTCTTTGTCATATCGTAGACTGAGTACTTGTCAGGTACCTTTGTCATGGCAAAATTACCGCCTACGACAACTGCAAGTACTGCCACGATCGTGATAAGCGAAAATGCTGAAACTGTAAGCCGTTTTCTAGAAATCGTATAGCGTCTCTTAAGGATTATCTGAGTCGTAAGCACGAGGCAGAGTGCTATTACCGAGAGATAGTATACCACATTCTTAAGCGAGAGACTTCCTGAGAGGAAATCAGAAAGCGGTGTCGTGAAGTCGTACCATCCGATTATTTTTTCAAGAATGCCACCAATAGAAAGTGCACTTACGATCGAGGAGGATATATACCCGAAAAATAAAAGTCCGAAGGCGATGATCGCAGAGACTATGACATTCGAGGTGAGTGCCGATGCGAAAAGTCCAATCGCAAGAAGCGTAAGTCCATATAGCAGAAGTCCTAAGACTGCCGTCCAGTTTTCCTTAAGAGATACAGAACCGTAAAGTCTTAGGACAAGTGGAGATGCTGCGATAAATGCGACTACTATCGCAAAGCAGCAGGCAAGAGCCAGGAATTTTCCTAAAACTATGCTTCCGACTCCGACTGGAGATGTCATGGTCAGCTGGTCGACCTTGTCTCTTCTCTCTGCTGCAAATACACGCATCGTAAGGATCGGTACTGTTATAAGAAAAATAAACGACATTCCGTTGATGGCATAGGCTACCGACGGAATTCCCTGCATCAGATTATAAACTGTAAAATAGAGCCCGTATACTACCAGGTTGATACCGATGAAAAGCCATCCGGTGATTCCTCTGAAAAATGACAGAAACTCTCTTTTAAATATTGCCTTCATTGTTCGTCATCCTCCTCGTACTCATCGTCTTCTTCATCGCTGTCATCATCTTCATCCTCGTCGTCTCCGTCGTCATCGTCCTTCTCTTCATCTTCGACAGATGACTTATCATCGACAGAAGCTGCATCGTCATCTGATTTTTCTTCTGACTCTTCTTCATCTGATTCTTCATTATCATCATCCGACTCTGTATCATCAGTACTTTCGTCGTCCTCAAATCTCGAAGAGAGAGCCTTCTGCTCCCTGAGATTTTCAGCAGACTCATCAGTCAGCTCAAGGAAGACATCCTCAAGAGACTCATCGTTATGCTCCTCCAAAAGATGCTCTGTATTATCTGAGAGAACGAGCTTACCCTTTGAGATGATAAGCACATGGTCACAGACCTCCTCTATCTCTGAAAGAATATGTGAGCTTAAAATTACGAGGTGGTCCTTCTTAAGAGATAAAATAAGCTCTCTCATAGCTACAATCTGTCTAGGATCAAGGCCTGCTGTAGGCTCGTCGAGGATAATAAGCTCAGGATCTCCTAAAACTGCGCAGGCAAACCCAACTCTCTGTCTATAGCCCTTTGACAGATTCTTAATAAGCCTGTCTTTTACATCTGTTACAGAAGCCTGTTCCATAACCTCGTCTACCCTGGTCTTTACCAGAGTGCGCTTAATACCCTTGAGCTCTGCTGCAAAAATCAGATACTCCTTAACCGTCATATCGTTATAGAGTGGAGGTATCTCAGGCATATATCCGATAAGGACCTTTTTCCTGTTCTTCGGATTAGTCAGGTCCTTGTCATCCAGCTCGATAGAACCCTTATCCGGAGCTAAGTAGCCTGTCAGCATGTTCATTGTCGTAGACTTTCCGGCACCGTTCGGCCCGAGAAGTCCAAGGATTTCGCCCTTTTCTGCGGTAAAGCTTAAGTCATCTACGACTGTACGCTTACCGTACTTCTTTGTCAGATGTTCTACTTTTAACATAAATCTCCTTTTTCAATAAAACATAAAGGCACAGCTTTTATAATAGTTAAAAGCTGTGCCTATTTTTAGCCGAATTTGTGACTATTGTATGAAAATCATCTGTTCAGTGGACTTACTCTGTAAATGATGTCATCACGGGACGGTCCATTGCTTACCATAGTGATAGGATATCCAATCTGCTGCTCGATGAAGTTTACATAGTCCTGTGCTTCCTGCGGCAGATCCTCAAATTCTTTTATTCCTCTTATATCACACTTCCAGCCTAGCATAACCTTATATACAGGCTTGCATCTCTTTAAATCCTTTGTAACAGGGAAATCTGTTATCTGCTTTCCATCGAGCTCATAAGCTACACAGACAGGAATCTCGTCCAAATATCCGAGGTCGTCAAGAACTGTAAATGCTACATCAGTGCAGCCCTGAAGTCTGCATCCGTACTTACTTGCTACGCAGTCGTACCAGCCTACTCTTCTAGGTCTTCCTGTAGTAGCTCCGTACTCTCCGCCGTCTCCGCCATGATTTCTAAGAGTTACAGCCTCATCTCCAAAGATCTCTGAGACGAACTCTCCTGCTCCGACTGCTGATGAATACGCCTTTGATACAACTACTATCTGCTTTATCTCATAAGGTGGGATTCCAGCTCCTATGCTTCCGAATCCTGCGATAGGTGAGGAGGAAGTAACCATAGGATAGATACCGAAATCAGGATCCTTCATGGTTCCGAGCTGTCCCTCAAGGAGTGCTGTCTTTCCTTCCTTTAATGCGCCCTCCAAAAACTTCGGCACATCAGCGAGGTATGGGCGGATCTTATCTCTTCTCTCCTTTATCCACTCGAGAAGTCCCTTTCTGTCGATTGGATCTGTGTGGTAGAGATTTACTAAAAGAGCGTCCTTAATGTCCGCGATATGGTTTATTTTTTCCATGAGGGCATCGTCATCCTGATAGAACTCGTTTATCTGCCAGCCGATCTTTGCGTACTTATCTGAATAGAATGGTGCGATACCTGACTTCGTAGAACCGAATGACTTTCCTGCAAGCCTTGCCTCCTCAAGTGTATCGAAGAGGATGTGATACGGCATAAGAACCTGTACCCTGTCGCTTACGATAATATTTGGCTTCGGGACATTCTTTGACTCGATATCATTTAATTCCTTTAAAAATTTATCGATATCGAAGGCTACACCGTTTCCGATCACATTCATGATATTCTGGTGAAATACTCCAGATGGAAGAAGGTGAAGCGCGAACTTGCCGTACTGATTTACGATAGTATGACCTGCGTTTGCTCCTCCCTGGAACCTGATAACGATATCAGCTTCATTTGCGAGGGTATCGGTGATTTTGCCTTTGCCCTCATCGCCCCAGTTTGCTCCTACAACTGCCTTAACCATATAAATACCTCCTGAAAAAATATGATCGTGCCAGGCCTTCTCCGTTGTAAAAGACGGGATCCGCAAGTATTACGGCACATATTATAATCGCCGAAGCGGTTAAATCTCTTTTAAAAAGCTCTTTGAAGTAGTGACTGCCAATGTTCCCGGTCCTACATGGCAGGCGATAACCATTGAAAGCTCATCGATGATTACCTGTCTGTCAGGATAGATGGCAAGCAGCTCCTCGCGGAACTTTTCAGCCTCCTCACGGTTATTTGTGTGGGCTATCGACATGACGCATCCACTGCCGTCAGGATCCTTGAACCTCTCCTCTGTATCCTTCTTTATCGCGTCAAGCATCATCTGCTTTGCCTGCTTCATAGTGCGGGCCATCGCGAATTTATCGAGCTTGTCTCCCTGAATAGTAAGAATTGGCTTGATATGAAGAAGTGAGCCGATTGCTGCAGCTGCAGGTGTGATTCGGCCGCCCTTCTTTAAATATTTAAGAGTATTGAGTGTGATGTAAATCGAAGAATCTCCTGCTGTCTTCTCGAGGTATTCCTTAATCTCTGCTCCGCTCTTGCCCTGGTCTGCAAGTGCCTTTGCCTCAACTACTGAAAGCCTCATAGTAACTGAGATTCTGCGGTTATTTACTACGAAAACCTTTCCATCGTAATCGTCATCCTCTGAGAGCATCTGTGCTGTCTCGCATGATGATGAAAGTCCTGATGAAAGAGGAATATAAACTACTTCGTCGTAATCCTTTAAAAGCTTGTTCCACTCGTCAAGGACGTCTCCGACAAGCGGCATAGAAGTGTGGATCTCAGCGTCTGCTGCCTGAAGCTCATAGAACTTCTCGTGGTCTAAGTCAACGCTCTCATAATAGAGCTTGTCGTTAATATAGAACGGTGTAGGTATTGAAAAAATACCCCTCTTCTGTGCCTCCTCCGGCGTAATTCCGCTGTTTGTATCCGTAAGAATTGCTACGCTCATTTCTTCTCCTTTTCAAAATCTCCATCTCTCCCGACAGATAGACATTATACCAAAACTAAAGAATTTTAACAATCTTTTTAAAGAAAAACAAGAATATTTTTGGTTTATCAATCTGCTTTTAGAAAATCAAAAATCTTCTCAGCGACTTCGTCCTTGGACATTATTGGGAGCTCCTCTGCCTTCTTGTCTGTTATGATTGTAACTACGTTCGTCTCTGTGCCGAATCCTGCTCCTGCCTCACGAAGGCAGTTTGCCACTATCATATCGCAGTGCTTCTTCTTAAGCTTTAGTCTTGAGTTCTCGACGAGATTTTCTGTTTCCATCGAAAAGCCGACGACCTTCTGATTTTCAGATTTTCTGGCTCCCAGATATGAAAGTATATCCGGATTTGTAGTAAGCTTTATCGCATCCGGCATCGTGACCTTGTGGATTTTTTCAGATGAAACTGTCTCTGGTCTCATGTCGGCAACAGCCGCCGTCATCACGATGATATCCTGCTCATCACTTATCGCAGTTATCTCGTCAAACATCTGCTGGGCACTTTTCACATGGATTGTCTTAACTCCGATTGGATCTGGAAAACTAACCGGACCGCTTACAAGAGTCACCTCTGCCCCACGGCGGGCAGCATTTTTTGCAACGGCATATCCCATACGTCCTGTCGAATGATTTGTGATAAAGCGTACCGGATCTATATCCTCCTGCGTAGGGCCGGCGCTGATAAGCACCTTTTTCCCCGCGAGGTCGTGGTCGTATGCTGCGTTAAGAAGAATATGCTCCTCAATATCCTCTATTGGAAGAAGCTTTCCCTTTCCAGTATCTCCACAGGCCAAATAGCCGGCGCCAGGCTCTACTACCTCTATACCATAATGGCGCAGCTTTGCGATGTTATCCTGAGTTATAGGATTCTCATACATCCTGGTATTCATCGCTGGGAAAATAAGCTTTTTGCAGGTTGCCGCAAGAAATGTCGTAGTCAACATATCATCTGCTATACCGTTTGCTGCCTTTGCGATAAAATCCGCTGAGGCAGGTACTACTACAAAGAGATCCGCTCTCTTCGCGAGCTCCACGTGCTCGACATTGTACTGAAAATTCCTGTCAAAAGTATCGGTCAGGCACTTGTTCCCTGTAAGCGTCTCAAAGGTAATCGGATTTATAAAATACTGGGCATTTTTCGTCATAATAACGTTCACATCAGCGTGCTGCTTTTTTGCCCAGCTCGACAGATCTGCTGCCTTGTAGGCTGCTATCGAGCCTGTGACTCCTATGACTATGCATTTGTTTTTTAGCATCTTGTACCTCTTTTTTTAGGATATAGGGGTTAGGGATTAGGGGATAGTA